>Ga0247758_1000848_pt1 | contig 25997 bp, 27 predicted proteins | sample UWRJL156409C4_FD_180950 | JGI IMG/M metagenome (GOLD analysis project Ga0247758, IMG submission 180950) | Plant litter microbial communities from Arlington Agricultural Research Station in Wisconsin, United States - UWRJ-L156-409C-4 | ecosystem: Environmental > Terrestrial > Plant litter >... | reverse complement strand
AAGATGTGGCATTGGAGGGTTGATATCGTCGGGCATTCCAGTTCGGCGAGAAGCAGCGACTGACACCGCTGATAATAGTACCGGCCGGCAATGGCTGTGTCTTTGGTGTCGGGGTCCGTTGTTGAAGACTTGTAGCTTGCACTGCGGCGCAGCGGCAATGCCGTGTCATATTGGATGCACAAGGCGATGACGATATCCACCAGCGCCGACTGCTTGCGGGTTCTGCAGTTGTCAGCCCACAACGAGTTGTACAGCTCTTTGAAGCTGCTTTCGTCCATAATCTGCAAAGAGCAGTTATACGATTGCCAGAAGAAGCAGATGAAGTATTCTTCCTGCAACCCAGTCAAGTAAGGCGCGCTGCCGGCCTGGGGGTCTTGTTCCATAGATTCGTGCATGGAGATGTCAGGGGTATCGAGTGTGGTGCTGGTAAAAGACTGACTTGGAGCCCAGTGGATAGTATGCTCAGGAGGTGGATATTCGATGAACCTGGCGAGGTGTGAAGTCATTCGGCCGATGAAGTAGAAGAGAGACGATGGTCCAAACCATTGCTTCGCGCGGTCGTCACCGGTGTAAAGACCCTCCCCTCGGGCCCTCTGACCCCACGCATTCTCTCTCCAGAACTCCTCCTCACTCAGATGCGGGGTGGGCGCCGCAGAGGCCGACAGCACCGGCTGAGGTCCCGGAGAGGCTTCAGTAGAGGGCTCAGACAGGAATCCGGCAGTACCCGCAGCACGATCGCGCCTCTCAATCTCTTGTTCGAGCTCCTGGACGCGGCTCCGCAGACGTTCTATCTCCCTGCTCAAAGTCAGACAGGGAGCCTGGAGTGTCATTGCATTGTTCAGCAGCTCACCGGAATGCGTGGGGTAAGTTTCGAATCTCGTTTGCGCCAGTAGCAGAGCACTGAGCGCCTCGGCTCCGGCAGTTGTTGCACGGCTGGGCCGCGTCACACTTCACGCGATGCACTCTGCACCAGTCGCAAGCCCGACTAACCTGGCTGCGTTTGGGTCGTTTGATACCCGGGGGCGAGGCAGGCGGAACTTCAGCCGCGCTACGCTGGGTAGCCCTCATGGGTGCAGCGGAAGACCGCGGGGATGACGGTGCGGTCGACATGATGCGAAGCTCCGCGACTACCTAGGTAGGTGGGTCCAGTGCCGTTGATTCGTCGTCGATGTTGGTGATAGGATGGCCCATCAAACTTGCAGATGGTGAGGACCCAGATGGCAGCCCAGTCAATAGTCGATATCACGGGGTAGAGTTACCGACATTCCAGTTCGCACAACCAGGGCAGCCTCTGGGTGTGGGGTGTCCGTTGGTGCTGGCGTGTTGCCAAACTCTGACGAATGGCCTTTGCAGAGCAAGTGGTTATGTTCTAAACTTGGATCAATGCGGAGAGCCAATGGGCGGTCGCTGGTCTTATCCCCGCTATCTTATTGCTGACCTCGGATTTTAAGAGAGCATGAATGCATGGTTCTCGACCCCCGCATGCCGACGCTTGGCTGTGAATGTCGAGGGTCCGGTCATTGATAGGCACGTACTTTCGTAGGTCAATACGTCGACTTGCTGAAGTTGAGAATGGAAGGTATGTCAAGCTGGGCGGCAAGGAGGTAACTAGTTCTATACCTTTAAATTCCTAGAGGAGCGTGTCGTGCTCCAAGGAGGTTGCTCGCAGATGAGTTGGTAAGTTGGCGTGGTAGAAAGCTTGGGTGAGCAGACGGCGAACTCCACATGAAAAAAATGACAGGACTCCTTCTATTTGAAGTCGGAAAACCGCTGCGGATGTTTGCCATGTTGAAGATTTTGGATTTGTAACCCCTCACCGCTTCACCGCTTCAAAGGACCACCGAGGGCGATTAGTAACGAATGCGTCCTAGTGGATTCAGAGCCCCGTAAACAATGTCGCTGTCCCTCGGTACAACGTCGGCTTGGCCAAGGGTATTCATTCTATCGAGAAAACGAGCACGCGAGCCCCTCACTTTACGGCTCACTCAGGGGACCAACCCGACAAGATGAACATCTTGAACAAAGTTGTCCAAACGGCCAAATGGGCCGACGGCTTACCACGCCGGTGCGGCGCCTGTCTTTTCGAGCTCGACGCTACCGCCAAACCGGCGAGCTTCGACATCCACGTCAAATGGGAGCGCCTCTTCTGGACGTCCGACACGCACACCACGCCGTTCAGCAAGTTTGTCCGGTCGGCACACCGTGGCTGTGCGAGGTGCGCGGCCATCATTGGATTCTTCGAGCGCACGGGCATCCAGTGTAACGCCATCGAGTGGTCTCCTTCTCGGGGATGGAATAGCGCGCAGCCCCAGGTAAACTGCCAGGTAAGCGATGATCCGGGGGATGTCATCGAGCTCGATATATGTGTGTCCCCGGAGGATTTTGATGGCTTGATTGTGGAGGGGATATCGGCGGCACATCCGTCAATCTGCCGAGGGGTATGTGCTATCTCCTGTTCGTGTCTCTCCTGTGTTTAGTGACTGATATTGTTTAGGCCAGACTCGTTGGCGGCACAGGGGATTCCGGACCGCTCGCCCAGGCAGCAAAATGGCTTGAAAAATGCCGAGAGAAACACCCGGGATGCCGCAAGGGGGATGATAGATTCGTCCCCACGCGTCTTCTTCACATTGGTGGACAAGACGCAACGAGGATAGAACTTTGCGAGAGACTGGCCAGCCCTCTGACATACGCTGCACTCAGTCATCACTGGAGCGCGGAGACCCAGGCCGTGATCTTGAAAAACACTAACCTCGAGGAAAGAAAGCGGGACGGAATCCCAATCTCAGACCTGCCGTGGCTGATGCAGGATGTGGTTACTGCTCTTCGAGGGCTTGGGCTCGCCTACGTTTGGATCGACAGCCTTTGCATTTTGCAAGACTCAAGCGATGACTGGCAGACAGAAGCCGCAATGATGGCGAATGTCTACTCTAACGCCGAGGTCACAATAGCCGCTACTTGGTGCCACGGAAGCGGGCAGTCTCTGTTCAGCAGTCGCAAGGGCGACGAATTCATCGACGCGGATATCCCCGGCGTTGGCGGCAGGTCCCCCTTAATGATTCGACGCAGCACGCCTCACTTCCATTGGAAGAACAGTACGCCGGAGATCCAGTGGGATAACGAAAACTCAGACTCTGTCCCCCAGTTGTTCAGCACCGGCAATGACAGCGGCGGCAATGTCACAGCACCCCCTGCGAAAACCCTTTGGCCGCTCCTTGGACGGGGTTGGGTCTACCAGGAACAGTGGCTTTCTCGCCGAACGCTTCACTTCACGGAGCACGAGCTGGTCTGGATCTGCAGCGAGACCACCGCCTGCGAGTGTTCGTTCTACGAGTTTGGCAAAGGGAGTCGACATGGCCCGTCGGCATTCAACGAGACTAGATCGTGGGAGTGGACGGGCATCGTGGAGCAGTATTCCGAGCGGGTATTCACACAAATCACCGATCGACTGCCAGCACTCGCAGGTATCGCAACGGTTCACTCAGATTCACAGGCTCGCGGGCAGTATCTCTGCGGACTCTGGAGTAAGGAGTTGCCAAAGACCCTGTTTTGGCAATCAACAAACTCAACTGTTTCCCCTCGCCCTAGCATCACAATGCCAACATGGTCTTGGGCTTCTGTGACCGGCAGCATTGAGTTTGGCTATCCCGATGAGGAGATGCAACCCAAGATTTTGGATATCCATGTTTCCTACAAAGGCCGTGATATCATGGGCGACGTGTCCCAGGCAGTGTTGCGACTCGAAGGCCTCCTCGTTGTGGGCAGAGCACTGCACGGGGAAAAGTGGCGTCACGTTCTCACAACAGAAGGAAAGGCTATCGCCGAAACTAACCCCGAGAGCAGCCACGGTCTTGAAATCGATGGCAGATTTTCAACATTCGTCCCAGACTACGCGATTGGGACCCCCGGCAAACACTTTGTTCCAGACGATGGGCCAGTTGCGTGTCTGCTGTTTAGCCAGGGCACTGTTATGGATGTGGACCCGGAGCACCCCGAGAACAATAGGGAGCTTAACTACGTAAGTGGTCTTGTCCTGAGAAGCATCTCGGAGGGGGGGAGTCTCTATGAGCGGATAGGCTTCTTCGCGGGCTCGGGCTTTGATGACTCTTTTGAGCTTGAGAGGCTTCTCGCGTTCGCGCAGAAAAGGGAATTCACGCTGGTTTGATGTCCTGGTGCCAGTTAGCATTTTGGATTGGCATCATCAGAGTTGTACATCTACAAACAGGGTTTTGGCACGGATGCTCGTTCTAGAAGTTTTGGATTCAAGTTCTGAATTTCCTCCGTTGTGGTCACGGCAGGTTAGGTGCTAGTTATGCAGTGCCACTAGATAGCTTCCATCCCATAGAATGTTTGTTGTCAGTGAGGAAGTTCCTCGGCTCGAAACTTCAAGTTTCCAAATCTACTGGCATTCGCCGCAGGAAAGAACTGGGTCGACTCGTCTGCGGGCCTAGGGCCATCGATCACGACGCTTAAATGCTCCTGGCAAACTTGAGCTCGAACTGCAGTGCGAGTTCGAGTTACCGTAACCGATAAACTTGAACTCCAAAAACTGAACGCGGCCGTCACGTTCACGGTGATTGCATTGGCAGGTCTAGCCCACTCACAAACAAGTTTAAGCTGAAAGGGGCAGGGCCCGTCGTGCTTCTACACAATTCCCAGGACTATAACCCCCCCCTCGAGCCCAACTTTTTGCTGATCCGAGTCATCCCGCCAGAAGACATCATCCTCACCACCGCACATCACAATGGTCATGGTGTTGTAGTTCGTTTTGCTGATGCTTCCCAGTGATAAGTGTTTGTTGCTATGTTAGTTACCTGTATTGTAGTTCGCTCCAGTCTGACAGGTCCTCCATCCCTCTTGCTTCTGTACATCCGTATTCCTTCGACATTGACTGTGGCCTATGCTGTCTGCCCGGCCGCTTCGGGGGCGGGGTTGAAGTTCTCACGGAGATACCGGTGTATTCGGATATAACAACCAATCATGACTCACAGAGTGCCACTACGGAGTAGGATGGACGCTAGCAATCCATACGGTCTCACTAAAGGATCGCGATTCATGGGGTGTATCGGAACGTCGACGAAAACAATCCGGACATGGCGATGGTTAAAGATGTGCCTCGCTCCCTTGAGACAGGGCACCAGAGCTCCCTGATTTCTCCCTGTGAACTCTTTGTGCGGCTACAAACCACAACAGCCCAATACTCACAATTGACCATGACTTACTAGTACCACAACTCACCCACTCAGGACCAGCACAATGACATTGACAATCCACCACCTCCACACCTCCCAATCAGAGCGCATCCCCTGGCTCTGCGAGGAGCTCGGCGTCCCATACGAGCTCAAGACCTACAAACGCTCCCCCTATTTCGCACCCGCAGAATACAAGGCGTTGCACCCCGCGGGCACCGCCCCCGTCATCCACGACTCAGCAACGGACCTAACCCTCGCCGAGTCCAGCGCATGCATCGAATACATCTGCCACAAGCACGGCGGAGGCCGTCTGTTTCTCCGCCCCGATGAGCCGTCCTACCCAGACTTCCTGTACTGGTTCCACTGGGTCAACGGCAGCTTCCAGCCAACCCTGGGCAGGCCGCTGATCATGCAAGCCGCGGGACTAGATGCGAACCACCCGCTAGCCAAGGCTATGCAGGATCGGTTCAAGCGGTCGCTGGACATGCTGGATAAGAGGCTGGGCGAGAATGAGTGGATGGCTGGGAGCCAGTTCACGGCGGCGGATATCATGGTGGTGTTCTCGCTGACGACGATGCGGTACTTTTATGCTTACAGCTTGGAGGGGTATGATGCCATTTTGGCGTACCTGCAGAGGATAGGAAAGAGGGAGGCGTACTTGAGGGGGATGAAGAGGTGTGATCCGGATTTGGAGCTGGTGTTGGGCGTGGAGCCGCCGAAGAAGGCAACGTGAAGTATGTCCGGGTGATCCGGACACTGGAATGTCGTCAGGACTCGGTTGTGTGGTGTAATTTTCATCGCAGATCCAGTGCTTGTGGGTAAAGGGTGTAGCATAGATGGAAGCGCCGATGGGTCAATCGCCGCTCGTTAGACACAAATAATCTCCTCGCTCATGAATGACTTTACCAATCTGCTTCACTGTGCGAGGCTGTTAGTTGGATGGAGTTACAGCGCTGTTGATGGGGCCGTGACGATGCGGTCTGGGGGAACCTCGGATGACATAATCGCCAAGACTCGCGGGCCGCAACCCCATCTTGAGTCACGTGCAGCTAGCTGCCGAAGAACATCAGGTCATTGCTCCAAGCTTCAATTTGAGCATCGTCAAACCGCGCACCCTCCCACCACGAAGCCACCCTCTCCACCCCACACTCGTCTCGAGCGCTGCAAAACACAACCAACGAAATGGCCGTCGCACCGATTACTGGCGTATGTGCTCCCGCCCGCGATTGGAGGGCCCAATGGCTGCCAATGCTGGCGCCCCGGGACCCCAACGATGAAACTCGAACGGGACCAGAGCTGACCTTGAGCTAGATGCTCCGCCGGGGCCTCATTATGGATCTCGGTATCGCCCTGGGTAAGTCACACTTGCTCTCAATTGCGCTGTTGGCAGGCAGCAGCAGCCCTGCTGTCTGGAAACGCGCTCCGGCACACACATGCTAATCGCCCGAGGACAGGTCTTGGATTCGTCTTTGGCAACGCCTTCTGGTATGACCCGCGATCGCCCGACTCCGAACAGCGCGAATCACGGAACCCGAAAGGTCTAACCCCTCGATAGGTACGGCTATCACGTCCCCCGCACCAACGGTCGGGATAACTTCTACAAGAAGCTGGAGGCCGACCGCGCCGCGAAGCTGGGTTAAGTTTGGGATAGGAAGGAGAGAATGACGAAGAACAACGTACATAGGGGCGGTGTCTAGAGCGTTGGGGGACAGCTTGTATCATACGATAGACAGCACCGGGAATCGAGTCACAGAAGCCACTGTTGTTCGTTGAGTCGTGCGCTGCAGCGTGAAGGGTGCTGCGGAAGGGAGGCAAGGGATTGGAGGCAAGGGAATGCGTGGTTGACTGCCCATAGCTTTCTAAGAATGGGAACCGACAGCCCCTGGTCACAGTTGGGGATGGGGGTTGTTCGGCGATGGTGGGATGCGATCACGAAACTGGAAGCATAATACTGTTCATGAAGATTTTGGATTTCTTTCTGCGGAATTCGGCTTTCCAAGACCCTGTAATTTTCCTTCTTCTCGGGCGAGGCTCTCCCATGATAGCGGAGATGCTTGTGCCGGAGGTTGGGTGGGTGCTGTCTCCGATGCCGTGACTCCCTCCCACGCCGTCGTCTCAACCATAAATTTGCCATTTCTGTCCTGGCATCTGCAACCCCGCCGAATCAGCATCACACATAACCCACTATCGCCTCAGCGACGACCCGGTATAATCAAGTCTGCCTGTTCCTTTAAACTTACTGGCGAAACAATCGCTGGATCGGCCAGCACTGCACCGGGCTATTGCGGATCTCGGGTCGGAGAACGAGACATTCGTACTGCGTCAACTCCAGCAACTCGCAATTCCGCAGGTCGATTCTGTGCCCATCTACCGTCTTCCGACGCTTCCCGTTCGCATCCGCCTGTATCGCCACGGGCAGCTTTGTGAAGGGGAAGCTCTGGCAGGGTGGCGACATCGCGGGGTGGGGTGATGGTCGAGGATGCAGTCGGTGGAAAGCGCCGCGGCGAGTGTGGGAGCTCGGGTGCTGGGCGAGATTGACGAGACGAGCTTGGAGGAGGTATGTGCTGCTACCCTTTGTGCATTGCTGTTCAACGGGGTGCCGCGTTCTCAGGAATCCCTCTGTCGACGAGAGCCGTTGCTGGTTGGGGGCCGAGATCTTGGAAGGTCGGGAATCCATGCTTATCAAATCGTCAATCCCCATTTTAGATCCTCGCCTCTCTCCGCACGGGCTTCGCGACAGCAACCGCGACCACCAACCACGACCGCGTCGACGACACCGAAGATGGCTCGGCATTTACGTCTGCCCTCTCTGCAGGTCGGCTCCGGGAATTCCCCGTCCCCCGTCTCGATGGCATCGTCCAGCGGCATTTGCGCGTGACGCAGTCCGCCCCGCTGGTTATTGGCGGTCGATACCACGAGCTACTCTACATCTTGATTGCGACCTTGATCAGCGCACCGCACAGCAAAGCTGTCTCAGTCGTTGACTTTGAAGGGCGCTTTGATCTACTGCGTCTTATCGCAACACCGCCGGTTATCCAAGAAGGGGAAGCTGCCTTTACGACCGCGCTCCGCCGCGCCGACCTCGACCACGTCCACATCCTACGCCTGGCCGCTGGCGACGCTGAATACGTTGCGAACGCTATCGCTCATATGGAGGAGTACATGCTCTACGCACCACACTGTAGCCGGGACCGCGAGTGGTGGGGCGCCGTGGTGATTGGAGGCGGGCTAAACCCGGCGGGTGGTACACCTGGCGGCGGCCACGTCGCTGTCATTGCGGATCGGAGGGGCTGGCTGAGGATAGATCATGCAGAGATACCGCAGTTCTTGGATGTGGCTGTCGAGGACGCCATGGCGGACCGGGACAACAGGCAACGTGCGGTACAGGAGACCGGCTGGGTGGGCTCTTCCCAATGGGGTAGCCTCGTGTTTGGGCGGATACAGAAGAGGAGGTGACCGTCCTCTTAAGTGGGCGGAGGCACTATGCTACGATTCGAAAGACCGTCCTCGTGTTCTATGAACGGCGTACAACGAAGCAGTCAACGGCTAGACGGTGCTTCACTCTCAGCAGATCCGGCTTCTTGGTGTATTCTCAGAAAGCTCCTCTCCACATTGAGACCCTGGGTGACTACACGCTACTGAGATGAAGTCATTGTTTGTTAACCGCTTCTTTCGGGCTTTGGGTTTAGTAATACAGCAACGGATGCCGCAAGTGCGGTTAGCTTAGGAGTGCCGGCTCGAGTTGGTATTACTAGCTTTGAGCTGGCTATGACAGCGTAGGCTACAGCCGGGCGAGAATGAACCATTCAGTCCTTGTGCTGGACCAAACCGCATGTTGCTGGCAAGGGGTGGGTATGTGGAATGACGCGATTTCATCCCCCAGCTTCTATGTCGGGTTTGCCTGTTCCATTGCTTCACACCAACGTTCATGCCTTACTGCTGTTTTTCTTCGCGGCATCCCGATGTCTTTGGGATTGTCTTGGCTTCCCACGCATGTTATTCGGTTGTCGCAGTCGGACACTTATCTTGCTTGGAAATTAGCTGTACAGAATGGCCGCCACGCTTCCTCGTATGCATGACAGGTCTGAAGGTCGGGAGCGGACTTAAACGCACCTTCAATCGATGCAACCAGGCACCGAGGCAAGCTGCCCGCTCTCAAACATATCCTTCATTGGGCCTGGTTGGTCGTGGCGTGCGTGGATGGCCGTCCCGTCGGCAGCCACCGGGATTTTCAGGATCCTCGACGGCCCCTCAGCGGCCCCTCCCCGTTCAGGGTTTCCGGCTGAGCGGTGTGGGTAATCGGCCGAATCTAAGGGCTCTCGGAAACTCCGAACCTTGGCGCGGTCGGTCCGGCATGCATCCCTTTCAGGAGGGTTCCGTTTTGACGTCATCGGGATCGGCGCCTTCTACGGCGGATAACTGGCGGTCAACACAACCCGAGCATCTGCCGACGCGCATGCGGTATCAAAGTCTTGCAACGACAGGATTGTCAGGGGAAATTCCAATTCAAACATGCCAAGAAAAGAAAGCTCGAGGATGGGTTACAGCACATCGTCTTGGGTTGAGGTGATTGGCAGCCCAGGAACTGCATTTGCCGCCTTGTAGAGATCTTCATTCTCTATGGACCTCCCGCTTTAGAGTTCGCCTTGAGCCTACGTCCCACTCTCTGCGCTGATATCTGACGCTCGAGTCACTCAGTATTACATAAGTCGGGCGTTCACTCTGGTCCTGCGCCAGTTGCGGCGGCTTTGGGTTTACTGAGGTGATCGCCCAGCCGGGAACTTACGCGTCTTGGATGGGCGTCGATATTTGACTCTGTTCTTGCGTTTTGCAATGGCCGAGTGGGAGAATTGGAGCACTTGTTGTGTCGCTAACCCGACAACGGACACTGCCCGGGTGTGGCTCGAATAATCCCAGAACCGTCATCCGCGATCATCATCCGAGGCTTCCCTCGCCTCCGTTGTTCGTTCCCCCATGTCACGTATCCACCAGATCCACCGGGACCCTGAGGATCATCCTCCTTCTGGCAACGATGGGACGGATGTCGTCCGGCAGGACGCCACGACGTCTGTGGCGGTAAGCTGAGTGGTTGTTGGAGAGGACACACCACCGCAAACATATAAATGAGTCGACCGCCATGGACGGTGTGTTTTCATGTCTCTAGCCTCACAAGCCTACTCTCCTTCTCCATCGTTCACTGGTGCCCCTTGTTAGACATCCTCACCATCGCCGCCTTCGTGTTTGGTCCGAGGACGTTGAGCACACTACAAACACTCCTTCGCCATTACCCTGTACACCATACACTATGTCGGTCACCCCAACGAGGCCGGGTATGAGCTCCCGGCAGGCGTCGAGCAGCAGCTTCGCCGAGGCTTTCGAAGCAGCTCGGCACAAGCTGGGACACCTTACCTTCGAGGATGCGGACTTGGGCGAAGAGAACAGCTCTGCATCGTCGTCTCCTGCGCTTTCGTCCACTGATAGCGAGGGTCCGGTGTCTTCCGTAGAGTCTCTTTTCGGCACGCCACTGAGCCTTGCGTCTCCCCTGAGCACACCCGTCAACCCTGTTAGTCCCAGCGGGGAGCCCAACGTTGCGGATAACTTCGCCTTCGCTTTCGATATTGATGGCGTGCTCATCCGTGGAGGCCGTCCCATCCCGGAGGCCATCGAAGCGATGAAGGTGCTCAACGGAGAGAACGAGTTTGGGATTCAGGTGTATGTCTACCAAGACCCTCGTGTTTGCTCGTGGGGCGCGCTAACCAGTTCCAGGCCATACATATTCCTCACAAACGGTGGCGGCAAATTTGAGACAGAGCGCTGCCTCGACCTGTCGCGGCAGCTCGAAATCGACGTGTCTCCGGGTCAGTTCATCTGCGGGCACACACCAATGCGCGAATTCGCCAACCGCTACGGCACTGTCCTTGTCGTCGGCGGCGAGGGTGAAAAATGCCGTGAGGTCGCAGAGGGCTATGGCTTCCGCGACGTCATTACGCCTGGCGACATCCTGAAGGCCAACGCTGCCACCGCGCCATTCCGGCAACTGACGAAGTCCGAGCATGAAAACTCGCGTGATCTGCTCGCCGACGGCGGTTGCCTGAATGATATCGTCGTTGAGGCTGTCTTCGTCTTTGCCGACAGCCGCGACTGGGCGTCAGACTTGCAGATCATGCTGGACATCGCACAGAGCAAGGGCGGACGCCTCGAGACACGCTCCGAGACCTTCAACGAGGGTCCGCCCATCTACTTCAGCCACAACGACGTGCTCTGGTCATCTAGCCACGAACATGCTCGCCTGGGCATGGGCGCTTTGCGACGCATGGTCGAGACCGTGTTTGAAGACACCTCAGGCGGGCGCAAGCTGCGCACCCACGCCTTCGGTAAGCCCCAAGTTTCAACCTTTGAGTTCGCCACCCGTCTCCTCCAACAATGGCGCGCCGCACAGCACGGGCTGGCTGAGAGTGAACCCCCTGCCACAGTGTATTTCGTTGGTGACACGCCCGAGTCCGACATCCGCGGCACCAACGCCATGAATGAGCGCAGCGAGCACACCGAGTGGTACAGCATCCTGGTCAAGACGGGTGTGTACCAGGCCGGCACTGAGCCGAAGTACAAACCCAAGAAGCTTGTCGACACGGTGCTGAACGCTGTTAACCACGGCATCCGGAGGGAGATGTCTAAGCTTGGGTCGCGGAAGAGCACTGGGGGGAGGCTCTTGCCGCTGGATGATGCGGCTTTGAAGGCGCTGGCGGAGGGGAGGACGCCGAACTTTGCGACGAGGGCGGGGCCGTTTTCGGATCCGTGAGATGGGGATGGGTGTTGTCTGCAGCGCTGGGCGCTGTGGTTTACGTTTTGATACCACTATGTTCTCTGTCTCCGGATATTTTTACTCTTTTTCTGCTGTCATGGGTTATTGGGATTAGGATTTAGCAGTTACCAAATATGGCGATGGTGGCTCTACTTGGGCTTTGAGAATATTAGGCCTTTCGATCACTTTTTAATCCCATTGACTTTCTGCTGTTCGTGTTTTGACGCCTTGGGTGAAGTGATGTATCCTCTGGCCTCCTCCGGGAGCCCACTGCCATGAGCCCAAGATTGCATCGGATCACGAGAATGAAGAGCAGCCTCAAGATGGACATCAAAACCCACAGAACACTTAGCTGAAAGCACCTGGAAACGACGCGTTCAGCACAGCAAGTAAGCAAATGACTCGATAAGGCAAACCAGACAGCGCAACTTTTACAAGTGAAACCAGACTTCATCCCCTTCCCCCACACAACTCTCTCCCTCTCTTTCTAATCCGAATCGCTATCCGAGTCAGAACTCCCGCTAGACCCCGAGTCCTTCTTTTTATGCTTCTTGTCCTTCTTGTCCTTCTTATCCTTTTTATCCTTCTTGTCTTTCTTCTCCTTCTTCTCCTTCCCGAGCCTGCGCGGACAACCAACCGTCAGCGTCACATACATCAGGAACTGCAACCAGGGGGGTGGGTGAAGGGGTTACATACTTCCCACTCAAGGCCCCACCAATAACTGATGCGAGGGCGCCGCCCCCGATGCCTCCGCTGCCTCCGTGGCTGCCGCCTCCAGCGCCATGCCCCAGGAGAGCGCCGGCCGCCCCACCTAGCAGCGTGCCTGCGGGGCCACGGCCCGCGTCATGGCCCTGCTGTTGTTGATACTGCTGGTGCTGGTGCTGCTGGTACTGCGGTTGCTGGTGCTGGTGCTGCTGGTACGGCGGCTGCTGCTGTTGCTGATGGTATTGCTGCTGGGGCGGCTGGTTATACTGGCCCTGTCCCTGTCCCTGTCCCTGGTGGGGCGGGTACTGTCCACCGCCGTGCTGCCCGCCGTATTGCGGGTTCGGCGGGTACTGCGCGCCACCGCCGCCGCCGTATTGCTGCTGCTGTTGCGGCGGCGGGTAGTGCTGCTCCTGGGACGGCGGATAGCTCCCCTGGGGCGGGGGCGAGGAGTAGTAATTCCCCTGTTGGGGAGGCGGTCCCTGTTGGTAGCCTCCTTGCTGTTACGTGGTACACGGGTCAACAACAGGAAGTCTTAGCGCGCAACGTCATTGTGCTTACCTGCTGATCGTGGTAGTTTTGGGGGGGCGGGCCCTGCTGCGGATTGTAGGCCTGCTGTCCCGAATTGCTGTAGCCAAAGCTGCCGCCCTGCTGCTGGCCGCCGCCGCCGCTGTAATATCCTTGACCTGACATATTTGATGCGTCTGAGTGGGATTGTTGATGTGAGTAGCGAATTAAGCTTTCACGGTGCCGCGGGGTGGTGGAGCTGACAGGAGAGGTCTTGGCTGGAGCTGGGTGCGGGGCTCCTTTTATCGATTACCCCTGAATGTGGCACAGCCGCCGACATTCGTCATCGAAAAGGGTTAGGGTTATTCCCCTGCTTGGATCCATCTGTCTCTGACGACGCCAAATCTTCCATCTTTCTAAATTCCTGAGATGAAGAGGTCTACAACTCAAAACTTTCTGCGCATATGGGCAACTACTATTCAGGCCGATATGGGGTGCAGCTGCTTACTGCCTCAGGCAACCAAGCAAAATTGGTGGTCCAGAACCCCTCATCGTTGACCTCGCATTCGTTCGTTCACCGCAATGCTACATGCACCCACGATATACACTGAAAATTCGAATCAAAAAGGGCGCCGTGCGACCAGTCTCATAGCATCAGTATGGAGAGACAGATATTGTTTAGTTATAGACGGGAAGAATACCTCGACTTAATCAAATATCTGCCCCCGCCTCCTGGAATGTCACGTCGATACGAAGTGATCGAGTATTATCACGAGGTTAGTGCATGACTGGGTGTCGTCGTGAACAATTTGGCTGACAGCCCGGACGTAGAGTGGTATAATGAAACAGAAGCTCGTTCCCGAGACAGATCTGGACGGCTGGCTCAACGAGATGCCCTCACTCTCGACTGGTAGCCACGGTGCCACGCCCGCTCCGAGGGATTTCGGGGTTTCGAAATTCTTGTGAGTCGCAAGAAGAGAAGGCAAACCGGGCCGAGCCCCTGTTAACTCAGTCTGATATGGCTCGTGAAGCTTAGGCTTGGTGCGGGGTTCGAGAAGAAAAGGAAATAGCTCGACATTTCCACACTTGGACTGCTACGCAAGTGATGCTCTGCCAATTTCTCGTTCCTCCTTCGTGGAAATGCTTGGCAGGCTGCGGCTGCCCGACGAAACTCCAAGAATGCTCAAATTCAACATGTCGCAGTTCCAGAGGTACAGCATGGGAAGAACGAACCAAGAAAAGAACAATCTGGGTGTGGCAATGCGCCTTGCTTCGCGTGGTATCTTGGAGTTCGACATCTCGGTCTCCATAGGATACCAACCCGTTACGGGGACAGTAAATGCCTTTCTTCACGGCTGTACCAGCACCCAGCAGGAAGAAATTGCGAATCGGGTCAAAACTCTCTCTCCTCTGGCCAGACATCCTCTGCTACTACCCACGATCCTTGCCGAGATGAGATTTGATGCAATCAAGGAGCAAGGAGAATATATATGGCGCTTTCTTCTGGATGTCGAAACACGCAGTGGACAGACCGGTGCTCCAGCACTCCATGCCCCGCTCCGCCCGGTGAACGGGACGACCACCGACTGGGGGAAGCTGGCTGTTGACGCGCTCGCAGTCATGCAAATTGCAGCAACGATGGAAGACCATGCCAATGGACTGCAGCTGGTTCTCGAAGAGATGCACAGCATACTGCAGGACATGGATCAAGAGGCACACCGTGAGAAGAATGGCTTCGTCCTCCAAACCGGGCGCTTGGTCCTGGAAAAAGTGCGTTCTCTGTCCCAGAGAACCCGTGTTACCGTCAGCTGGCTTCAGTATATCATCAAACGGGGCGAGGCCCAGCAATCGGCAGTGAGCCCGCACCTGTATACTCTTTAATGCCATGGTCATATCTTACTAATCAGCACGAAACAAGGTTTACAACTACATGGCACAACGCGATGCCCGTATTCAGGGATATGTGGCTCTTCAGTCAGGTGTGACCGCACAGGCGTCAAAACGGGACAGTTCTGCTATGAAGGGAATAGCATTACTCACTATGGTGTTCCTTCCGGGAACTTTCCTGGCTGTATGTAGCCGCTCTCACTTCCGGCCTATGTTGCGCGTCTTGGCTAACTTGAGACCCTCATGCCTTCTTCGCAATGCCCATATTTGACTTCACAGTTGATGCTCGGCTGCCCGATGTGAGAGACACATTCTGGCTTTACTGGGCAGTTACCATTCCTGTTACCCTTGTCACTCTAGCCGGATATGTAGTATTCCAAGTCGTTACCGACAGGCGACGCCTGGCTGATGATGACGGACTGCTGGATGATAAGTGGGAGTTGGGGAAGTCAATGGGCGCCTCAGAGCCATAGATATCAGAGCGAACAGTGATGTGGACTAGGTATGCTGTACGTACAGGTACCTTACCGAAGGAACAATAGGAAGTTTGACGGAGGCTCTTCGGCCCATCCTCTCTCCAAACTCAACCTCGCTAAAATCATACCCCACTCCTCACGCCAGGCAGACCCTCCAGCGTCAGTCCCTGGCCACATCTCATCGTCTCCTTCCTGACCTTCTTGCACTGGGGTGGGTTCTTCATCTTGATTGCCCAGGTCCGGCAGATCGTCCAACCTCGTGATAAGCCAATCCGAGGTGTCTGAGCCAATGGTATTAGAACATGTATCATCTTCAGCCCCATCCCCACTCGCGCCATCCAACCACGGCAGACACTTAAGAGCTAGAAACGTAAAATGTGCGGATAAGTGTTGCATCAAAAGTTCGGAACTCGGCCTATCACCACAAAAAGGACAGGCTGGAAAGACCTCCTCTATCTTGCCAGCCCCAGATTCCTCGATCGTGTGCGTGGACCATTCGCTCCCAACGTAAGTTTGATTTGGTGTTAGGCAATCACGGAGAAGGCAGATGAATGGCCTAATGTCACCTTCGAGGTGTGCGCTGGAAGAAAGAGAGGGAAATCACCAGTCAGTTGAGAACCTAAATGAGAGAGATGCCGAAGAAACACACCGCCACGATGACTCGCCGCCAGCCCAGACATCCAAAAGACTCTTGCCTTTGTCGCAGTAAGGACAACGCAACTGCTCTCCCTCCGGGGATGTAGGCAGCGGAGGGTATGCCGAATTCAAATCCGTCAACATATTTGGGTCCGTTTGGCGGGCAAAATTTCCGGAATTTCTGCGGAAACTTGCGCCCGTTAGAACCTGGGCTGCGCGACTGGCGTCTGGGCTTTCTGGAAATGCTATCATATCTCTTCCAAGTGAGGACCATCCAGTGTCGCCGCCAGACTCAAACGTCATCCGACTGGCACCCGTCCAGCGAGATTGATGTCGCAGGAAAGTCGGGGCTTCGGTGTTCATGTTAAGAACGGGCTCGGGGCTTTGCTTGTTGATTTTCTTCTTCTTTAGTAGAGTTACATGTGAAGAACCCCGCTTGGTGGAGAGGAGACGCTGCCGTCGTTGCGCCATCGTGATGGCCAGGCGTTCCTGCAAGTATTGGAGTGCTGTGGGGTACTTCCGTCGAATAAGCTCAGCTGCGAAGTTTCTTTCGAACATCTGTGCCTCTTGATTTTCTTCGTCATTTAGACCGGCTGTGTAGGATTGAGCGGGAGGTACCCCATCTCGCACACGACCCCGAATACGGCCTCGAGCAGCCTCCTTCATTCTCTCGAAGCGCTGTCGCATGATGAAGTAGGAGCTGAATAACAAGCGCCTATTATTAATGATAAATGATAGCCCAGACAATTATGTGGTTATGGTGGGGAAGAGACTGCGTTTGATGTTGATTTTGCTTGTGCATTCGAAGTCCGCAGTGTCGCGGAAATGGGTTAGGCAGCAATGGGCCTGGAACGCAGGTCTGAACATAACACTATCCTAGAATTGGACTGGCCTTGACGAAATGGCATGTTGTGTTACCCATAACTTCCCCGAGTGCTCGAAGCTGATTCGCTTGTTTCCATGGCTTCCAAGTCGGCCCTTTGAGGGCGGGGCGGTTGTGCTCAGGGACGGTACCTGCAAAGTCTCTGGATACAAGAAACGATCCCCTTGGACATCTTTTCGAATGAGGTTGTCCATCATTCCTGCCGTGTGAGCCGAGTGCAGTCGAGAAAGTGCTAAGGAGTTGAGAATCAGGCGATGGATTTCCTTTGGTAAAGAGTCCGAGGAGACGGTCTTGGTAATGTATCAATATAAAATTCCAGCAAATTTTGAGCAACCAGAGTTCATTGACTCACTGATACCATTCATTGCGGTCTGTTGAGAAGGTCAAAACCCTTCCTTCACGTTCATAATAGGTACATTCTCCATACATCCTTCTCTGCTCACCTAATCCATTCCCATGAGTTCTTTCTCAAGTCTGCCGACATGGACGAAACCCGCCACAAAGCAACTGATAGAGATCGTCAAAATTGCTGCAGTGAAGGCAGAATAAGGCACATGAAAAAAAAATCGCCCCCAAGGGGAAACACCACAGAAGCCCCATATCAAATCGGACAAGCTACACCACTGTATCACTGGAAACTCTTCTCCAGAATGTATGGCTTCCTCTCGTTAAGATCCAGAATCATCTCGCCAAACAGACCGTTCGCCCAGGAGAACCTACCAACTCGTTAGTAACCCGAGCAGGGCAACGATAGACAAAACTTACCACTGTCGCGTCCAATGGCTCTGATTGAACGTGTCAATGCTCTCGTGTATCAAACCCAAACCATCGGTGCTGTTCAAAAGCTCGCTCAACGTCTCGATAATCTCGTCGTCGTCGTCGGTTGTCATAATTCTCACAATGCTTGCCATCGGCCAAGCCATGCCCGGACCGGTATGTGGGCTACCTACAGCGTTGATCACCGGGCCTCGCATGAAGTACGGATTCCCGTTCTTCTCATTTTGACTGAGGATCCTGGCCCTCGTGCGCTGGTAGATCGGGTCGGCTTTATCAAGATACCCGTACAGCGGGGCAGAAAGCAGCGAAGGGATGTTGGCGTCGTCCATGACTGCTACAGACCCATATCCATCGATCTCGTACGCGTATATCAACTCAGCCCCATCCGCCCCGTTGTCGGTACTGACATACACGATCCCTTGACGCTCGATTGCAACGCGAAGATCCGTAGCGAGCTTTGCCATCTCCCCGGCCAGTCCAGCCAGAGCCGCACCAATTGCCTCGAGCTTTGTCATAATAGTCGCACTGGTCTTGAGTTGGCTGGCAAACATCATATTGGAAGGAATGTTGAACTGGAACAGCGTGCTGTCATCACTAGGTCGGAACGCACTCCGGATCAGCCCAATACCGCTCCCGACTGGGCTACCAGCACCGTCGTTCGCCTGGGTCTCGGTAGTCCGCCTCGTCTCCCGGGTGAACTTGTAGTAGTTGTCGAGGACGAAGCCGTTATCGTCGTACGTGGGCGACATCATCACCTTGGCGACATTGAACACTGTCTGCGCAGCCGCGACCCAGTCGTTATCATCGTAGAAACTAATCCAGCTGGTGGCCTCGTAGTAGCTGTTGCTAATCCGCAGGAAGGCAGCCAGGCTATCGAGCTCGCACTTGCACTCGAAGACCAATGATGAATTGTACGGGGGTTTGACACTGTCCGAGTCAGCGGCCGAGTTGTGCGCCGGTGGGATGCCGCTCTCCGCCGGTGCCTGGAAGGAGTTACAGAAAGGGGCCGTGAGGATGTATCTTGCTTGCTGGTGGATTACGCCACGAAACAGGTAGTCGATGAGATCGTCCCCTTTGGTCTTTTTGAATAACGAAGCGTAGGACAGTAGTTGGTTGGCGCTATCGCGGAGCCACATGGCATCGATATCGCCGGTGATGATGAAGGCACGGATGTCGTCCGGCGCCCTGGAGCCAAACCCGTACCACTTGATGGCGGTGTCGAGCGTGTTTGGGAAGGTGTTTTCGAACAAGCGGTAGAGATCCGGGTCGGCGATGGTCTTGGCGAGGTCCTCGATGGCCGAGTTGACCATATACGAGTGCGGAAAAGTGCGGCACTCAGGCGCAGGCCGCATGTACGAAAGGGCACGGCGACCGGTGGAATACGGCCCATGGCGCTGGGCCGAGTAGGAGGAGTAGTCCGGACAGGATGCATTCCACGACAAGGCGCCCCCGGCCAAAAGGCCGAGACTCGTGAGTAGAACGGCAAAATTTCCCATGACGGCTTTCGTTCCAGCCACGGGCAGAAAGTGGTGAAAGTGGTGTCAACAGGAGAACAGAGCCCGCCAACAAATTCGGGGGAAAGGGGGGGAAATCGTGAAACGACGGAAAGCGAGGCAAATCCATTTTTTCCGCGCAAGTATGGAAAGGGAAATGCTGTAGGACGCTGATGGGTGTGACAAAACATCGCAGCTTCCGTGGTAGTCGAGTGCACGCTCCTTCTCAGAGGGGCAGGTGCATGGGCGTGAGGTGGGCGGGGAATTGCAGAGGCAGCGTAACTTTCCGCTGTGACATGTCTCACAAATCAATGCCAGTGATGCAAAGAATGGAAGTACCGTCATAATGCAACATGTGGTGTCCCCGGAATAGAGTTTCTCATGGTACACGGACTGCGGCCGTGGTGAAGGGCGTTGCTCGGAAACTAACACCCCTATCAGGTATCCGCGCAACTGTTGACGTGGAGATCAAGTCGCCACAGACGACGAGCTCAGACTCAATCCAGAACCACCGTCACCCACACTTCCGCACATGAATACGTTGAAGGCAGCCTCACATGGCTTATGCCACCACATCAAGGCCTATTTTGTTATATTTCAGGCCTTGTTTGCTTTTTGGGAGGCGTTCAATACAGGATAATAGTCCTTCGCACAGAACAAGAATGCCTTTCGGGAAAGAGAAACGGTGTAAATATTAGAGTTTATAGCCCGACTAATAGTAAAAAGAGAATTTTCTTCTGAGTTACAGCCTAGTAATCTGCGACGAATCTGGGCACACGAAATTTCCTTTTTCGTTCGTAGTCCTGAGCTGGGGTGAGATGTGACTGGTTTGTCCTGAGCTTTCCCTGATTCTTCCCTGAGCTAGGGTGATTCCATACGTCGCTGCTGTACAGCCTTAGAGGCTCATTTTCAGTCCCCTAGGCTAAAGTTTCCTTTCGATGTCACCCGCAGTGTCCACGTTTCTGGCATATACTGGCACATCTTTAGGGATAGCACGTGGCATCTTAGTCTGATCCCAGGGATAGTACGTACTATTCTGGTACTAAAATTGGGACGGTATTTAGTATGCCAGTACATAAGATGGGCTGGTACATAATAAACTAGCACCTAGAATATACTAGCATACAATGTACTGGCCTGGGGTATACTGGTATATAAAATACTAGTACACCCGGTGAGATAACAGACTGTAAGGCAGTACGCCTGGGGTGTTGTTTTACCCTAAAGTTGCCCTCACCAACCCCCGTCACCGGTACCGGCCCTGGCTACCTTGCTCGGGCGGTACTTAGGCGCTGCTCAGAAAATGATCAGAGAAATCGCTAAACGTGGTTTAGACGAGTAGGTTGTACTCTGCAGTTCAAATGGCAACTTTTCGCGAGGTCCCACTTTTGGGACACTGGTGGCCCAAAACTGGGACCACCCGTCAGACTGCAACAGCACGTTTTGTGGAAGACGTGCACCAGTGTGAATTCCTTGTGTTTGATGCTCTTCTATCTTTCCAAGACAACTCTTTCGTTTACTTCCGTAAGTGGCAATTCCTATGACGAATCCCAGTGACAAGGATATGAACATCATAGGTTGCAGCACCTCCAAGCCCTTTTCATCCAACATTTACTAACTCTATCCGCTTAGGCGATTCATTCTTTAATATTGAAGTGACGTTGGGGTGCGGTAAGGCTACGTGCAGAGATTGAGGGTGGGCAAGCACATCACATCCGTAGCTGCGAGTTAAATATTTTTTGCCTCTAATTCAAGTTGTAGCGCTGACTCTGGCACTCGCTGTAATCGATGGTAGTATTTGGCTATGGGCTAGGAAATACTTTAAGCTAGGATCTTACATACTAGTACGTACTGTACTAGTATGTTATGTACTGGTGTATTCTAGGATGGTATATCATGTACTGGTATATTTTAAGTCCCGGCATACTATGTACTACGCCATACCATGTGCCGGTATATTACATCCTGTCCCAGTTTTGGAGCTAGGATACTATGTACTGTGGTATGGACTAAACTAGGATGTCATGTACTATTCCACACTATGCCCAGTATTGGGCCCCGTAACGTTCCAGCCCGCCAGAATCTAGGCCACCCATCAGTTTGCTAGTCAATACTAATACTACTATACTCTTTCCAAAGCCTATTCGAACTGGTACGGCGAACTATCAGTAGTCCTCGCTGTCCTCAAGTCATCTTGCTTAGGCGAAGTGAATGACGCCAAGGTTCGCAAATCCGCAACAGCGGCATGATGATGTTCTCACAATAGTCCTGCTGGAATTTCTCGTCGTCCCAGCATCGCGGCCTCCCGGAACAGATATTAATACACTTCTCGACGGCATTGAGATAGTCCAATGGCAGGTCCGTAAAAGTTTCTTTCTGCCAGCGGATAGCGGCGGCCATTCGGCTATACATGTCCCCGGGCTTAACTTCGGTTTTCGCCCTCAAAGCCCACGTCTCGATCGACATTCCATGCCAGATTTCCAGGAGAAGGATGGAAAGTTCGAGTATAGCCAACTGCGGTTCTCGGTCCTCACGGCTCGTAGGTCCCATTTCCGCACGGTTGCCGAGATCTTGTAGGATGAATGCGCTTTCTACCGGCTGTTCCTCGTGCGTAATGGCGAACCTGATGGTCTGGTTGCTCCACGGCGAGCTAAGCCAGCGGGTCCGCTGGAACTGGAGTATTGACGACGCAATTTCCAAAGCGAGAAACACTCGCCGTCTGGGTGTCAGCCAGTTACTCTGGTCGTGCGATAGAAGCGCCTCCAATGTGGTGTCAGCTGTGAAGCTATCCAACAGCGTCTCCATCTCCGCAGTCGCCGGATCCACAGCAACCACCATCAGACCGTCGGCGCCAAGCTCAAGCTGAAGTAGTTCTCCCTTCTCCTGAGTCTTTGCGGCAAGTTGGCATAGGTTTTTTACCACCTCGCGGCCTGTGTCTGGCGTGGTTGGCAGGTCGAACTTGATGGTGGTTGGCCGTAATGAGGCCGTTGCCGACAAACCTTTACTGTTAATTAAGTTGGTACTACCAGTGATCAATATCACGTGTGACGACGAACAGCTTTCCGAATGACGACTCACCCGCTGCTGTATGGATCCAGACCGGTGCGGTCGGCAACGGGCACAATTACTCGAGTTTGTTGCAGGATGGCCTCCCTGAGCGGTAGCACAAGGTTGAACGCTACGCTAATCGCCGAAGGCTCCTCCACTCTGCTCTCGAGTTGCGCCATGACTTTGTGCTCAGCCTGGCACTGCTGGGTACATCCTCGGCAGAGGGCCGAGAAGAGGGAAGCGGCCATGGTCCGCACTTGAGCCATCTGGCGCGCCATTGTGGTCGCTCTCCTGGAGGGGCTGCGGACGGTGGACTCCTGGTGAGACTTGAGCCTCTCGGTGATGGCCTTGAGGGAGAGTTGGTCCTCGTGTAGCTCTCCAAGCAGGCCCTTAAGGCTACCACGCTCGAGGGTGAAGGATAGCCTTTCTTTGAATGCGAAGCGTCCGCAAGACGGCTGATTCGCGCTCAAAAGCGCTTGGAGGTCATCTTTCGGTGCCTAAGTAGGGATGGCCGCCATCGCGGTTAGGAGATCGAGCTTCAGCGGGCGGGAGAGAATGCAGGAAGAGAGCTGGCGCCATACCTTGTCAAGCCGTTGTATATGACGAATCTTTGCGGCAATCTTCTTCAAACAACGTTCGTATCGTTCCAGGATCTCTAGAAGGGTCTCATATAAAGGTCCTAAGAACTCCTGCATCTCCTTTCCTGTCTTGGAAGACAAAAGGATGGCGGCGCATTTCTCCTTTGATGGGCTATATCCGCCGGCTAGCTCCGGGACTCGGGCAGCCCGTAAAAGCTCCAATGAGTCCAGGTAGAACATCGCATCTTGAGTCTTGAGACGACTTATCAGCGTATCAAGCTGACCACGCCACTGGATCAGAGCGCTCATTGTGCTCTTTCCACTCCGGTAGTGCTCGAGGGCAGATATTAGGAGCGGCAACGTTCCTAGCACGACCCCTGCGATCTCAAAGCCGGACATTTTTTTTTTTTTGGCTAATGCAAACAGTCAGGTGTTGCAGGCGTCAACTTTGGTCGGTCGATTGCTTCTCGAGGTCTAGGTGAATGGGTCCCGACGGGTTGGGCAACGTAGGCAGGAAGAAGAGCGGGGTTGCACGGAGCCCAACATATGCAGATTGGCAAACCCGGGCTAGGCAGATACCTGGCAGCCTCCAGTCACGCGGGGATATGCATCCCACCAATGCGATGCATTCCAGTGGGCTCACATATGACTGACTGACGTCTTCCGGGGGCTCCCGACTCTGACCCCACACTTTCATCTCCCTAGCATCTTGTAAATTGGGCACAATTCTCTTACCTTATGGTCGAACTCGCGGATTTGGTCGACTGCCGCGCTAAATAGCCCCAAATTGCACCGGTCAAGCGTCTTTGGCCCGCTAGAGACAGCCAAAGGCCGGGGGACAAACTATGCCGCGAAAACTCACATCACTCCTCTCATCAGGGGCATATAAGAATGAAGCCGGGGAAGCGTCGGCGACTGGAGCGGAGGTCGGAACCAGACCGGGTTGGTTTCACCGGTTCTTTGAGAGAGCTAAACAGCGGATGTCTATCGAGCGGTATGTTATCGCCTAGTCCTCCGTTGATCAATTTGTGCTTACTCTGAGCAGCAGTCGTCCAAATACCCTCAATCAGCATGCTGAGGGCGATGTGCCGCAGAGCCAGGCCAGCGAAAGTGATGTTGAACTGCTAGGCAGTCGCCCGCAGGTAGCTCCTGATGTCAGTGGTGCCGGCCCTGGCCAACATGGACAGCATGTTGATGCCGCTTTCGCTGCCAGCGAGAATATCAAGAGACTGCAAGCAGAGATAGGTCCCAACGAGACGCTTTACTCTATTGGGATACAGATACTCGACACTGTCAGCGAGCTTGAGAACTCAGCAGCTTCCCAGTCGTCTGCCGCATTCCGGAGGCACCTTGTCACTGAGGGCGAAAGGTTTACGCTTTGGGCTCAAAGTCTAGGTCTTGGCCGACAGGGTCACGCCTCGCTAGATTACAGGGTCCGCGACGCAAACGTGGTGAAAAGCTACCTAAATGACTTGCTCCAAGGCCTGCGGGCTCATCTCAACGAGCTTCGCTCCATCGCGGTTGGCGAACGCCAGCCTCTGGACCGTGAACACGGCGAGGAGGATAGCTTCTCCGAGTCCTCTAGCCACAACACTAGCGGGCACCAAGATTCGAACACCAGCGAGATTTCCTCGGTGCGCTCTGAGCATCCTTCGAGCTCTAGCTCATTCCACGAAGTTGAATTTCGGCAGCAGAGCATCACCGATGCCATCGACGCTTTGTACAGCCTAGCAACCAAGATGAGAAACCCGCGAAACCGTCCACAGAGAACGACACGAGAGCTATTCAAGGACATTCCACAAGATGTGCGTGCGCAGCACGTGCAAGAAAGGGAAAACATGGAAGTCATGATCATATCGCATATCCAGCGGCAAACCCTCAGTAACGTTCTCAAGCCGTCGGGGGGTACGGAAGAACTTTCAGCCCCGGTAAGCAAGCCTTCGGAACTCCGGGGCGAACCTGGTCCCTCTCCAGATATAGCTGCGGCCGCTCCCGTGAGAGCTGATGACCTTGAGCACTATGCATCCCCCGCCAACTTCCTCGTGAGGAGAATAGGAATGGCAAATGCGCGCCGGAAACAACAATTTGTCTACTGGAAGGAACACGCCGCGAGGATCAAAGGTGACGCAACAACCCAAAACGTCAAGCAGACAACCAAGCCTGACGTGAAAGATGCGCTACCTCAAGAGGATCGCGAAGTTCCACAGTCGCAGATGGTATCGAGGGTAGCTTCGTCAATACCACGTCAGTCCTTGGCCACCAGCGCGACCAGGCAAGACGATGCAGCTTTTACTCGTACCTTCGACCTCCAGTCCATCATTTCGCAACGAAGCCGCGTTTCAACCGCTTTTATCGTAAAAGGGACCAAATTGGAATGGCCGCCTCCACCCGCACATCTGGCAGACAGCCGGCCCAAGTTCTTCACCTGTCCCTATTGCCACGTTATCTGCCCCGGAGAATACCTAACCAAGGACGCATGGAGGTGAGATGCGTGATCCCTTTCTCTCTTGTAAATGTGGACCTAACGATGATCTTAGGTTACACATCATCTATGACCTCCAACCGTACCAGTGTACCTACGAGGACTGCTTCGACGCCAACCGCCTGTACGGCTCCCATCAAGAGTGGCTCGACCATGAGAACCAGCACGCCCGCGTTTGGCACTGCCACCATCACTCACGCGAGTTCCCGACGCCTGAAGAATATATCCAGCACTTGGACCAAGCCCACCCCGATACAGGGCCCGAGCAGCGCTCCTCCGAGCTCGTCTCAGCGGCAGCTGGGCCATCACTTGCCGTGCACAGACCCTGTCCCTTGTGTCCAACACCGTTTGAAGATGTCTCGGAATTGCAGAGGCATCTTCGCCACCATCTCGAACGCCTCGCCCTGTTTAGCCTCCCACACGAAGCAGCAGACGAGGACGAGGTGGCTGCAGAGAAGTCGTCCGATAGTCATCAAGTTGTTCAAGGCCGTGGTAGGGCGGCTTCCCTAGAGCAGGACTTTGACGATAACGATGGCA
>Ga0247758_1000843_pt1 | contig 26065 bp, 21 predicted proteins | sample UWRJL156409C4_FD_180950 | JGI IMG/M metagenome (GOLD analysis project Ga0247758, IMG submission 180950) | Plant litter microbial communities from Arlington Agricultural Research Station in Wisconsin, United States - UWRJ-L156-409C-4 | ecosystem: Environmental > Terrestrial > Plant litter >... | reverse complement strand
CGAGCCCCCTCCGACGCCGAACATCCCGCTGAACACGCCGGCCGCCGTGCCGGTGACGACCAGCGCGAGGGTTCGGCGGGTGACCATGCGCGCCATACTAGGTGTCGTGCCCTCTGCCGCCGATCTCGCGCCTGCGATCGCGCCGCTGCGCGGCGACCCCGCCCACACGGCGATCCTCAGCGACATCGACGGCACGCTCGCGCCGATCGTGCGCCACGCCGGCGACGCCCACGTGGCCGAGCCGATGCGCCGCGCACTGATGGCCTGCTCCGACCGCTACGGCCTCACGGCCTGCGTCAGCGGCCGGCGCGCGGCCGACGCCAAGCGGATGGTCGGCCTCGGCACGATCGCCTACGTGGGCAACCACGGCACCGAGCTGCTGCCCGCCCTGGGCGGCGACCTCCAGGTCGATCCGGACTTCGCCGCGTGGGCCCCGCGGATCCAGGCCTTCGCCCAGGAGGCGTGGACCCCCGAGATGCGCAAGCTGCGGATGCGCAGCGAGGACAAGGGCGGGATCGTGGCGATCCACTGGCGCGGCGTGCCCGACGAGGACGCCGCCCACGCGGCCGCCATCGCCCTGGCGGCCCACGTCGAGGCCGAGGGCCTCGCCGTCCACTGGGGCCGCAAGGTGCTGGAGCTGCGCCCGCCGATCCCGATGGACAAGGGCCGGGGGATCGCCTGGATCCTCGACGGCAAGCCGATCCGTCAGGCGATGTACGTGGGCGACGACCACACCGACGTCGACGCCTTCCGCGGGCTGCGGGCGATGGTCGACGACGGCCGGCTGGACCTCGTCCTGTGCGTCGGCGTGCGATCCGACGAGCTGCCCGACGACGTCGCGGCGGAGTCCGACCTGCTCGTCGACGGCGAGCAGGGCGTGCGCGCGCTGCTCGAGGCGCTCGCGGCGTAGCGACGGATGCGGTTCACCGACTTCCTCCGCGCCACGGTGATGCTGTCGATGGCCTCGGCCAGCGCGCTGGCGCTGTGCACCGTGCTCGGCTCCGCCCGCGACGGTGACCGGGGGATCGTGCTGATCGGCGTCGGCTGGTGGATCGTCGCGGCGGGCATCGGCGTCCTCGTGGGCCGGCGGGTCGAGGTCTCCGGCCAGATCGGCGGGCTGCTCGCCCAGGCGCGCGCCGCCACCTCGATGCCCGAGCACCGGCCGGGCGCGGTGGTGGTCAACCGCCTGTGGCCGCTGCTGCTCGCCACGATCGTCGCCGTCGTCCTCTCGTTCTACTTCGTCCAGGTCGCGGCGGTCGCGGCGGGCTTCGCGATCATCTGGTCGCTGAGCTGGCGCCACCAGGAGAGCGCCGTGCAGGCCATCGAGGAACGGGACGGCGTGACGTTCTTCGTCGAGCGGTCCTCACCGGTCACGCCGATGCGGCTGCAGCGCACGCCCGGCCTGCGCCGGGACAACCCCAAGTCGTCCACGTCCCACACTCCGTCCACGTAGGGGCGCGCGCCGTGGCCTCCGTCGACGTCCTGCTCGTCTCGCTCGGCTCCACCGCCGGCCTGCGGGCCGCGGACGAGGCGTTCGCGGGGGCGCTGCGCCGGGCGGGCGCCACCGTCGCGATCGCCCCGGCCGCCCGCCCGCGCGAGCTGCGCACGTTCATGGCCACCGACCTGGCCTGGGCGCACACGGCCCGCCGAGCGGCCGAGCGGGGCATCGCGGCCCACGCACCGCGGGCCGTCGTCTACTCCACCACGACCGCGGCGATGTTCTGGCCCGTGCCGGGCGCGATCCGCTACGACGCGCCCGCCGCCGGCAACCGGCCGGGCCGCCACGGCCTGTGGCAGCGCCCGCTGGAGCGCCGCCGGCTGGCCGAGGCGCCGCTGCTCGTCCCCATGACCCAGGGGACGCTGGACGAGACCCGTGCGCCCCACGCACCGTCCGTGGTCGTGCCGATCCCGGTGGAGGCCGGCGCCCCCCTGGCGGGCGCGGCCGCGCCGCTCGCGGTACGCGACGTCGCGGTCCTGGCCTACGCGGCGGACCCGGAGAAGAAGGGCCTGGACCGGATGCTCGCCGCCTGGCGCGACGCGCGGCGCGGCGACGAGGAGCTGCTGATCGCGGGGCTCGGCCCCGACCACCGGGCGGCCCTCCGCGAGCCCGGCGTGCGCTACCTCGGGCAGCTCGGGCCGCAGGCCTACCGTGCGCTGCTGCGCCGGGCCCGGGTCTACCTCACCGCCCCGCGCCGCGAGGACTACGGCATCGCCCAGCTCGAGGCCCTGGCCGACGGCGCGATCCTGGTGACGACGCCCGCCCCGGGTCCCTACGCGGCGCTGGAGCTGGCCCGAGAGCTGGATCCGCGCCTGGTCACCGAGCGCCTGGCCGATGCGCTGCGCGCCGCGCTGGACGACCCGGTGCCCGGCTACGCGGCCCGCGCCGCGGAGCTGCTCGCCCCGTTCTCCCCCGCCGCCGTGGACCGCACCGTGCGGGACGACGTGCTGCCCCGGCTGCTGCCGTCCTAGCCGGCCGGCGGGTCAGGACCGCCGGGCCGGCTTGCGCAGCGCGGCCAGCTCGGCCCACGTGCGCGTGTTGGCGATCTGCTCCGGCCCGAGCCACGCGCGCCGGGCGGTGTAGACCCCGAACCGCATGTTGGCGAACGTCTCGGGGCCGTGGGCGTCGGAGTCGATGACGATCGTCACACCGGCGGCGGCCGCGGCACGGGCGTGCACGTCGTCCAGGTCGCGCCGGTTCGGGTTGGCGTTGATCTCCAGCATCGTGCCGGTCTGTGCCGCCGAAGCGATCACCGCCTCGACGTCCACGTCGTAGCCGGCCCGGCGGCCGATCAGGCGACCGGTCGGGTGGGCGATGGCGTCGACCAGCGGGTGCTCGGTGGCCGCGACCATGCGGGCGGTCATCGCCGCCCGGTCCATGCGGAACGAGGTGTGGACCGAGGCGATCACCCAGTCCAGCTCGGCGAGCACGTCGTCGGCGTAGTCGACGGTCCCGTCGGGGAGGATGTTCGTCTCGGTGCCGATGAGCACCGAGATGCCGTCGAGGCCGGCGTCGACCTCGCGGACCCGCTCGATCTGGCGGCGCAGCTCGTCGGGCTGCACGTCGTCGCCGAAGCCGTGGGTGGCCGAGTGGTCGGTGATCACGAGGTAGTCGTAGCCGCGCTCCAACGCCGCGTGGGCCATGTCCTCGATCGTGCCGCGCCCGTCGGAGGCGACGGTGTGGCAGTGCAGGTCGCCGCGGATGTCGTCCAGCGCCACGAGGCGCGGGGGCACGAAGCCGGGGGCCAGCTCGCCGCGGTTCTCGCGCAGCTCCGGCTCGATGTAGGGCAGGTCCAACAGCGCGTAGACCTCCTCCTCCGTCGCGCACGTGTGCGTCTGCTCCGTGGCGTCGTCGAGGATGCCGTACTCCGAGATGTGGAGCCCGCGCTTCACCGCTGCGGCCCGCAGCGCCATGTTGTGCTCCTTGGAGCCGGTGAAGTGCTGGAGCAGGTTGCCGAACTGCTCGGGCGCGACGATGCGCAGGTCGACGTCGAGGCCGATGTGCAGGCGGCCACGCGCGCCGCGCTCGCTGGTGTGCGAGGCGGACTCCACGAGGTCCAGCGCGGCGAACGCCTCGGCCAGCGCGACGGGGTCGCTCGCGGTGGCGATGACGTCGAGGTCCTTGATCGTGTCGGCGCGGCGGCGGGCCGAGCCGGCCAGCTCGACGCGGTCCGACGCGTCGTGGGCCCGCAGGGCCGCGACGAGGTCGCCGCCGACGGCCAGGGCCCGGTCGAGCAGCACGCGCTCGCGGATCGGGCCGCTCTGGGCCTCCGCCCCGTAGGCGTCGATCGCGTCGATCACCGAGGCCTCGAACTTCGCCCCCAGGCCCTTCACCTCGCGCAGCCGCTCCTCGGCGGCCGCGGTGCGCAGCCCGTCGAGGGAGTCGATGCCCAACTCGTCGAAGATCAGGCGCGCGCGCTTGGGGCCCAGTCCGGGCAGCCGGGTCATCGCCAGCAGGCCGGGCGGGTACTTGGCCCGCAGCTTCTCCGCGGCGGGGATCGTGCCGGTGCGGGCCAGCGCGACGATCTTCTCCTGCAACGTGGCTCCGATGCCCGGCAGCTCGGTCGCGCGGCCGTCGAGCGCGAGCTGAGCGACGGAGACCGACGCGTCGCGCACGGCCTTGGCCCCGCTGCGGTAGGCGACGACGCGGTGCACGATGGCACCGTCGAGCTGGTAGAGGTCGCCGAGCTCCTCGAGGGCGGCGGCGATCTCGGTGTTGGAAGGAATGGACATGGGCGAGGGCCGGACGCATAGGGTACGCGGCCCGATGGCGCACTCACCCTCCGAGACCTCCGGCGCGACGCCCCGGCCGATCAGCGGCGCCGCCTGGCTCGTGCTTCCCACGTTCGACGAGGCCGAGAACCTGGAGCGGATGATCGACGCGGCGCTGCCGGTGCTGGTCGAGGCCGCGGGCGACCTCGGCGCGCGCATCCTGATCGTCGACGACTCCTCCCCCGACGGCACCGGCGAGATCGCCGACCGCCTCGCCGCGGCGCACCCGGACCACATCGAGGTGCTGCACCGCACCGACCGCTCGGGCCTGGGGCCCGCGTACCTCGCCGGCTTCGCGCGGGCGCTGGAGGGCGGTGCCGGCCTGGTGCTGGAGATGGACTGCGACTTCTCGCACGACCCGCGCGACCTCGCGCGGCTGATCGAGGCGGTGCGCCGGGGCGCCGACGTGGCCCTGGGCTCGCGCTACACGCGGCACGGCGCGGTCGCCGACTGGGGCCTCGTGCGGCGGTTCGTCAGCCGCGGGGGCTCCGCCTACGCCCAGGCCACGCTGCGGCTCAAGGTCAAGGACCTGACGGGCGGCTTCAAGTGCTTCCGGCGCGAGGTGCTGGAGGCGATCGAGCTGGACACCGTGCGCTCGCACGGCTACGCGTTCCAGGTCGAGCTGACCTACCGGGCCGTGCGCCTGGGCTTCCGCGTGGTCGAGATTCCCATCACCTTCCGGGACCGGGAGCAGGGATACTCGAAGATGTCGTGGCGGATCGCCGCGGAGGCGATCAAGCTGGTGCCCCAGCTGCGGCACTGGAAGCCACGTTGACGACCCACTATACTTTCTGAAGTAACACCTACGTCCCAGGAGACCTGATGGCCAACCTTCCCGAAGTCACCGATGCGAACTTCCAGGCTGAGGTGCTCGAGTCCGACGTGCCGACGCTCGTCGACTTCTGGGCCCCCTGGTGCGGTCCGTGCCGCGTCGTCGGCCCCGTCCTCGAGGAGATCGACGGCGAGCGCACCGACGTCCGCGTCGTGAAGCTCAACGTCGACGACAACCAGCAGACGGCCGCCCAGTACGGCGTGCTCTCGATCCCGACGATGATCCTCTTCAAGCACGGCGCCGAGGTGAAGAAGGTCATCGGCGCCTTCCCGAAGGCGAAGATCCTGTCGGAGCTGGAGCCCTCGCTGTAGTCGCGCGCGGCGCCCGGCACTAGCCGGAGCGCCGCACCCCGATGCGCAGGTCGCGACCCTCGATGGTCGCGATCTGCACGTCCGGACCGTCCGCCGCCCCACCGTCGAAGTCCACGGCGAGGGCGAGCGTCTCTCCCGCGAGGTAGGCCTCGTGGAGCCGCGCCGCGGAGACGAGCTTCTCGTCGCCGCCGAGCGTCAGGGCGATGCGGTCCTCGATCGCCAGCCCGGCCGCCTTGCGGGCGTTCTGCACCGCGTGGACGACCTCGCGGGCCAGTCCCTCGTCGCGCAGCGCGTCGTCCAGGCCCAGGTCGAGGGCCACGGCGTGCGAGCCCTCGCGCTCCAGCTGGTAGCCGTCGAGCGGCTGCATCGACAGCAGCAGGTCGTCGGCCCCGAGACTGTGGTCGTGCCCGTCGATGGCCACGCCCACGACCCCGCCGGCGGCGAGCGTCGCGGCCACGTGGTCGGCGTTCAGCGCGCTGACGGCGTCGGCGACCTGCGGCATGTTCTTGCCGAAGCGCGGGCCGAGCGTGCGGTAGTTGGGCTTGGCCTCGTAGGAGCCCAGCTCGTCGGCCTCGGTCACGAAGCGGACGGTCTTGACGTTGAGCTCCTCGCGCACGACGTCCACGAACCGCTCGATGGCGGTGCGCTCCGGGCCGGCCGCGACGACCACGACCTCGCGCAGCGGCTGGCGGACCTTGAGCTTGGCCTGCCCGCGAGCCCCGAGCCCCAGGCGCACCGTCTCGCGGGCGACGGCCATCGCCTCCTCCAGCTCCACGTCGCGCGCTCCGGCCTCGGGCCAGTCGCACAGGTGGACGGACTCGCGCTCGCCGTCGAGCGTCACGTAGATCTCGTCGGCCACGAACGGCGTGAACGGCGCCAGCAGCTTGGCCACGGTGACCAGGCACTCGCGCAGCGTGGCGAACGCAGCCGGGTCGCCGTCCCAGAAGCGGCGGCGGGAGCGGCGCACGTACCAGTTGGAGAGATCGTCGACGAACGTGGCGATGGCCCGGCCGCCGGTGGTCGCGTCGAACGCGTCGAGCCGCTCGGTGACCTCGGTGACCGTCGCGCTGAGGCGCGAGAGGACCCAGCGGTCCAGCTCGGTCGGCTCGGCGGCCGCGACCGCGGCCGGGTCGACGTCCGCGGAGTACAGGTCGAGGAAGGCGTGGGTGTTCCACAGCGTCTTGAGGAACAGCCGCACGCCCTCGCCGATCGCCTCGGGTGAGAAGCGGTAGCCGTCCCACGGCTGTTTGGCGGTGAAGAAGTACCAGCGGAACGCGTCGGCCCCGTACTGGTCGATGACGCTCCACGGCTCGACGACGTTGCCCTTGGACTTGGACATCTTCTGCCCGTCCTCGTCGAGGATCAGGCCGAGGCAGACGACGTTCTCGTAGGGCGCCTTGTCGAACAGCAGGGTGGAGACGGCGAGCAGCGAGTAGAACCAGCCGCGCGTCTGGTCCAGCGCCTCGCAGATGTAGTTGGCGGGGAACTGCTGCTCGAACCGCTCGGTGCCCTCCATCGGCACGTGGTGCTGGGCGAAGGGCATGGCGCCCGAGTCGAACCACACGTCGATGACCTCGGGAACGCGAGCCATCCGCTTCGTGCAGTGCGGGCACGGGAAGCCGACGTCGTCGACGAACGGCCGGTGCGGATCCTCCAGGCGCACGCCCGAGAGCTCCTCGAGCTCGTCGAACGAACCGATGACGTGGGTGTGCCCGTCCTCGCAGCGCCAGACCGGCAGCGGGGTGCCCCAGTAGCGCTCGCGGCTGATCGCCCAGTCGACGTTGTTCTCCAGCCAGTTGCCGAAGCGCCCGTGCTTGATGTGGGGCGGGTTCCAGCTGACCGTCTCGTTGTTGGCCAGCAGCCGGTCGCGCACCTGCGAGGTGGCGATGTACCAGGACGGCTTGGCGTAGTAGATCAGCGGCGTCCCGCAGCGCCAGCAGTGCGGGTAGGAGTGCTCGTAGTCCTCGGCGCGGAGCAGGCGGCCGCGGCCGCGCAGGTCGGCGACGAGGTCCTGGTCGGCGTCCTTGACGTTGCGGCCGGCGTATTCGCCGATGCGCTCGTCGTAGGTGCCGTCGAGCTTCACGGGGTTGACGACGGTGAGGCCGTACTGCTGGCCGAGCCGGTAGTCGTCCTCGCCGAAGGCGATCGCGGTGTGGACCAGGCCGGTGCCGTCGGAGGCGGTGACGAAGTCGGCGAGCAGGACCGTGTGGCCGCGCGGGCCGTAGTCGCTGCCGGGGATGTAGTCGAACGGCGGCACGTAGCGCACGCCTTCGAGGGCGGCGCCGGGGAAGCGGTCCAGGATCGTGGCGTCCTCGCCCAGCACCCGTTCCACGAGCGCCTCGGCGAGGATGACCGGCGCGACGCCCGCGGACGCGGCCCGGGCCCGGACGTAGGTCAGCTCCTGGTCGACGGCCACCGCGGCGTTGGACGGCAGCGTCCACGGCGTGGTCGTCCACACGAGCAGCTCGTCGCCAGCCCGCACGACGCCCGACTCGTCGCCCGGCTCCACGTCGACCGGGAAGCGCACGTAGACCGAAGCGTCGACGACGTCCTTGTAGCCCTGCGCGACCTCGTGGCTGGACAGCGCGGTGCCGCAGCGCGTGCAGTAGGGCACGACGCGGGAGCCCTGGTAGAGCAGCTCCTTCTCGTGGATCTGCTTGAGCGCCCACCACACCGACTCGACGTAGGTGGAGTCGAGCGTGCGGTACGCGTCGTCCAGGTCGATCCAGAAGCCGATGCGCTCGGTGAGCGCGTTCCACTCCTCCAGGTAGGTGAAGACGGAGGCGCGGCACTTCGCGTTGAACTCGGCGATGCCGTAGGCCTCGATCTCCTCCTTGCTGGAGATGCCGAGCTCCTTCTCCACCCCGATCTCCACCGGCAGGCCGTGGCAGTCCCAGCCGCCCTTGCGCTCGACGAGGTACCCGCGCATCGTCTTGAACCGCGGATAGATGTCCTTGAAGACGCGCGCCAGCACGTGGTGGGAGCCGGGCCGGCCGTTGGCCGTGGGCGGCCCCTCGTAGAAGACCCAGCGCTCGGCGCCCTCGCGGTTGCGCAGCGACGCCTCGAACACGTCGCGCTCACGCCACCGTTCGAGCACCCGCGTCTCCAGCTCGGGAAAGGACTGACCGGGATCGACGGGAGCGTGGGACATGGACGGGGCATTCTAGGTCGTGCTCCCCTCGGGCGTCCCGGAGCGCACCGATCGCCTGTGTCGCAACCGCAACCGACGTATCGAGACCGCGCCAGAACGCGAAGGATCGCCCCCGGTTCGCGACCTCCGTCACACGATGCCTGGTGGAGAGCCGATCCAGGCGGCATCGTGCGTGGCCCGTCCCTCCGCCACCGCCCCGAGCGGCAACCGACCTCCGATACCACCTCCACCTCCATGTCCCTTTTCCGCCCGCTAGCCCGTGCTAGCAAGTTGCTAGCAACCGCTAGCGGGGCAAAAAGGGACACCACTGGGTGCCGGCTCCGGTGCGGCCCGCTGTGACGCCCAGCCGCGCCGCGCCTCCCAACACGACGACCACCACGACCTCGGAAACCGACCGTGACCGACCTCCTCGCAGACGACGACCAGGACGACGAGTACCTCGACGACGATCCCGACCAGGAGTGGGAGCTTCCCCCATCGCCGTTCGAACGGGCGCAGTACGGGGACGCCGAGGCGTGGGCACGGCAGCGCACGCGCACCACGCTTCAGACGGGTGAGTTGGAGCCGCGGCTGCCGCTGGCCCGCTTCGACCGGCGGCGCAGGGGTCGCAAGACGCGGCAGGTCAACTTCCGCACCAGCGAGGTCAACTACGACGAGCTCGCGCGGGCCGCCTCGATCGTCGACCTCAGCCCGACGCGACTGGCGGCCGTCCTCGTCCGGGACGGCGTGGCCCGGATCCTCCACGAGCACGCGCTCGCGCACCGTCGGCCGCGGCCGTGACCGCGGTGCAGGCTCAGCCAGCGGAGACGTCGCGCAGGGGCGCGGGGGCGGTCGGGGCCACGGAGACGTGGCCACCGGCCTCGCACCATGCGAGCAGCCGCTCGCGTGCGACGAGGGGGCTCGTGCCCAGACGCGTGACGGTCGAGTGACCGGTGTCGGGCAGGGCGTCGCGGTAGTCGAAGATCTCGACCGGATCGCCGGTCGACTGGCGCGCCGTGTAGACGAGGCGGCCGAGGACGTCGAGCGAGGCGTCGTGCCCCGTCAGGACGATCGCCCGCGGCGACAGCGCGGCGATGGCGCGGCCCACGCGGGCCGGCTCCAGATCGGCGGTGAAGGTGAGGGTGCGCCAGCCGCCGCGACGCAGGACCAGCTCCAGCGCCTGGGCGTGGATCGCCTCGACGTCGCCCGGTCGGCTCGCGTCGAACACGAGCACGCCCTCGGGGCGGGACGCGGGCGGGGCGATGCGACGCACGGCGGACAGCCAGCCGGTCGCCCAGCGGGCGGCGACGACGTACTCGGGCAGCGGAGGCTGGCCCTCGCCCGCGGCGGCCGCCAGGTCCTCCAGCGTCGGGAGCAGCAGCTCCTCGACCGTACGCTCCAGGGAGCGCAGCGCCAGGCTCTCCTCCAGCAGACGATCGGCCTCGATCTCGTCGAACCGGCCGAGGGCCGAGCGCAGCCGCGAGGGGGTCGACGGACCCGCGCCCCGCTTCTGCGCCACCGACACCGCCGAGGAGATGTTGTTGGTCTCCTCCAACGCCGCGCGCAGCGCCTCGATCTCGTCCAGCGCGTACTGGCGGTGGCCACCCGTCGTGCGGCGCGGCGTGGGGAACGCGAAGCGCCGCTCCCAGCTGCGCAACGTGTTGGCGCTGACGCCGAGCATGCCGGCGGCGGCGTTGGTGCGGATGACGCCCATGGACAGGATTAGGGAGGTTTGCCCACGTTCCCGCAACCGCGGCAAGCGCATCTGCACGGTGAAAGATCGCGTGCAGCGGCAGGAGGCGGCTACTGCTCGTCGAGCACGAGCAGCGCCGCGCGCGGCGGCCCGCACGCGGCGACGCGCGCGAACAGGCGCACGCCGTACTCCCCCGAGGGGCGCAGCACGGTGCGCAGCGGCTCGCCGCCGCTGCCCGCGCTGAGGATCTCGGTGACCAGCGCGCCGGGACCGGGACCCTCGGTGTCGGCCGGGACGAGGAAGTCGGTCACGGGCCGGTGAATCGCGTGCGGCTCGTCCACCCCGAGCAGCGTCTCGGCCTCGTGCGACAGCGCGCACACGCGCAGCGACGCGTCGACGACCATGAACGAGGAGCCGACGGCCGGGACCGCGTCCGCATCGGCGGTGATGAGCACCCCGAGCCCGCAGGCCGTGCACACCCGCGCAGTCTCGCCCGGGTCCGGCCGAACCCCGCAATGTCCACAGAAACTGACCTGCGGTTGGGGTTTCCTCCCTGAGGCTACGACACGCAGGTGCCGCGAACCGCTCACGCCTGTAGCCACCTACGTCCGACCGAGGGGACGACGTCGTCGAACGCGAGCTCCGCCGCCGGCAGCTCCGGAGCGGCAGGGGCGAAGGGGCTGACGTACTGCGAGTCGACGATCCCGAGCACCTGGCGATGGGCCTCGAGCGGCCCGTCGTCGAGCAGCGTCGCGCCAGTGGTGCGGCCGCGCGAGACGCGGCGGAAGAGGGCGACCGGCAGCGCGCCGGAGACCGTGCGCACGCCGTAGGCCCAGCGGGCGACGTCGTCGTCGGCGACGCTCGCGCCGGCGATCACGACCGCCTGCGGGGAGAACGCCGTGATGACCTCGGCGAGGCCGGACACGCCGGACACGGGAAGGGGGAGGACGCGGGCGCCGGCCCGCGAGCAGAAGAGCTCGAGCGCGCGCATCGCCAGCGCGTCCATCTCGAGGTCGCCGCCGGTCGCGTCGCCGATGAGCACGGTGACCGCGCGGTTGGGCGGCGGCGACAGACGCTGGGCGCGCAGCAGCCAGTCCCGGCCCCAGCGCGCCGCGAAGGCCCACGGGGCGGAGTCGAAGCCGTGCCGCTCGCCGATCTCCTGGAGGCCCGGCAGCAGCACCTCCTCCACCGACCGCTCGACGGAGCGCAGGGCGATCGCGCCCTCCATCGCCGTCTCGGCCCGATCCAGCTCGTAGGAGCCGAGGGCGCCAGCCAGGACGTTGGTGTCCCCGCTCACCGCCTCACGGGCGCGGGAGACGGCCGAGGAGATCGACAGTCCCTCCTGCAGCGCGTCGCGCAACGCGGCCACGTCACCGTGGGTGTACATGCGGTGCTGACCCGGTGAGCGTTGAGGCTTGGGATAACCGAATCGGCGCTCCCAAGCCCGCAAAGTGTTCGGACTGACGTTGAGGAGGGCCGCAGCCTCACTGGTCTTGAGCGTACGCACGAACGGGGAAGCGGATCACGGCACGGCGTTTGCAGTGCCTTAGCGACAGATTCTGCACGAATTCTCGTCCAAAGTCTATGCACTGCGGGAGATCTCCACCGCGCGCTGGCAGGCTCGACCTCGTTCAGGAACCCCGTCCGCTTCGAAGGAGCTCACCATGCAGAACATCAAGATCCGTGCCGGTCTCATCGCCGCTTCGCTCGCCTCGCTCGCCGCGTTCGCCGGTCACTTCCGCGTCGGCTAGTCACACGTCCTGAGGCCGGTCCGCGGTTGGCGCTACCGTCAGCCGTGTGACCGACGCCTCCGTTCCCGTCGCGCTCCCCGCGACGCCCGGCCGCCGGTTCCTCGCGGCGGGCCTCTCCGCCGCCCTGTTCGTCGCGGCGACGGTCGTGTTCATCACGGCCGACCACTCCTCGCTCGACTCCTCCCTCCTCTACGTCCTCGCCCCGCTGGCGCTGGTCGGCAGCCTGCTCGCCGCCCGCTACGAGGGGACGGTCCTGATCGCCGCCGACTTCGGCTGCTCGATGCTGGCCATCGCCTTCCTCGGCCCCGCCGGGACGTTCGCCGTCAACGTCTTCACCGAGCTCGGCACGTGGGCGGTCCGCCGCTACGAGCCGATGAAGCCGCTGATCAACCTCGGCGCGATCGTCGCGCCCGCCGTCGCCGGCTCCGTGCTCTTCGAGGGCCTCGCGGGCGACATCGACCCCGGCGACATCGCGTGGCTCGGCCTGCTCGCGCTGACGTCCATCGTCGTGCTGGCGCTGAACTTCTTCCTCGTCGGGCTGCTCAGCTCCCTGGCCTTCGGCGGCTCGGTGCGCGCCGCGCTGCGGATGCCCGTCTCACTGTTCCCCGCCCTCGCGTTCAACATCGCGATGATCGTCCTGATCGCCGCGATCTACGCCGACGTGGGCGTGGAGGCCGGGCTGCTCGTGGTGCTCCTCGTCGCCGCGTTCGGGTACATGTCGCACCTGGTCATCCGCGCGCGCGACCGCACGAAGGAGTACGCCAACCTGTCCTGGGGCGTGCTCTCCAGCCTCGTGCGCACGCTCGACGCGCGGGACGCCCGGGCCGCCCGCCACTGCGCCGGCGTGGCCCGGTTCTCCCGCGACATCGCCCGCGAGGCCGGCTTCGGCGCGCGCGACCAGGAGCTGGCCCACACCGCGGGACTGCTGCACGACATCGGGCGGTTCGCCCTGTCCGACCGGGTGATGGAGCGCGACGTCGTACTCACCGAGGAGGACTGGCGCGACATCCGCCGCCACCCCGAGATCGGGGCGATGCTCCTGAAGGACGTCGGGGTCTACGGACCGATCGCCGAGATCGTCCACGCCCACCACGAGCGCCTTGACGGGCGCGGGTACCCGCGCCGGCTGCGCGGCGACGAGATCCCCGAGATGGCCAAGGTCGTGGCCGTCGCGGAGGTGTACGACACGCTCACCGCCCCCGACACCTACCGGACGCCGATGAGCTCGTTCGAAGCGCTCAACGAGCTGCGCCGCGTGAGCGGCACGCAGCTCGAGGGCCGCTACGTGGAGGCGCTGGCCGCCGTGCTGACCGGCGAGGGGACGGACTACCGGCACGCGGACGCGGCCGACTTCGACCGCGAGCTGGACATCCAGCGCCGGATGAACGACGCCGCCTCGCGGTAGCCGCCACCGCCGGGCCGGGCCGGGCTGGCTCAGCGGCCGTGCCGCATCCCGGCCCACAGCCACATCGGGTACGTCGCGAAGATCGCACCGGCGACCAGGTGCGTGGTCGCGTCGTCGCGCCGGTGGTCGATCCGCAGCACGCCGGAGTTGAGCATCCAGTCCCGTCCCGAGCGCGCCCGGCACGCCCGCCAGATCGGCCGCGTCCAGCCGCGGTCCTGGTAGAGCGAGACGCTGACACCCCAGAACACGGCCATGGTCGCGGCGGCGATCGCCGCGTCGCGGCCCGGCCGGTCGGGCTCGTCGGCGGTGGCGGCGGCGTAGGCCCGCCCGCTCGCGTAGAGCCAGGGGGCGTCGATCAGGAACGACATGCGGTCTCCTCCTCGGTGGGCGGTGCGGGCGGTCGGGCGTCGATCCGGCCGTCCAGCAACCGGAAGGCCAGGCGGGTGGCGAGCGCCATGATCGTGAGCTGCGGGTTGACGCCCAACGCGCTGGGCACGACGGAGCCGTCGGCCACGAAGACCCCGTCGACGCCGTGCACGGCCAGGTCGCCATCCACCACCCCCTCGGTGGGGCGGGCGGCGGCGCGCGCCGTGCCCAGGGGATGGAAGGCCATCAGCTTGAGGTCGCGGGCCCGGGCCCGCTCGGGGCGGACGCCGGGCGGCAGCGGCAGCAGCACCTCGCGCGCGCCCGCGGCCCGCAGCAGCTCGTCCAGCCGGGCCAGGCCGAAGCGGAACTTGGCGACGTCGGCCTCGGCCAGCGCGTACTGGATGACCGGCCGGCCGGCGAGCGACCGGACACGGCCCCGCGACACGTCGCTGACCATCAGCCCGAACTGGGCCAGCCGGCGGTAGTCGGCCATCGCCTCGCGGTGCGCCTCACCGGTGACCGGCAGGGACATCGCCGCGTACCCCGGAGGCCCGGCAACACCCTCGAACATCACGCCCTGGGCCGCGAACTCGTCGACGTAGAAGCTCTGCGGGACGCCCCGGGCCATGTCCACGACCTCGTCCATCCGGGCGAACGCGGCGGTCGCCGGGTGCAGCGCGAGGTTGCGGCCGAGCTGGCCGGAGGCCGTGCCCAGGCCGTTGCGGGCGAGCAGCAGCGGGGTGTGGATCGTGCCGGCGCAGACCACGACGGTGGGCGCCCGGACCTCCAGGCGCCCACCGTCCTGGAGGCGCGCGTGGACCGTGCGCGTCCGACCACCCCGGACGTCGATGCGCCGCACGTCGGCGCCGGTGACGACGTGCGCCCCGGCCGCCACCGCGCGCGGCAGGTAGGTGATGCCCGTGTGCTGCTTGGCCGACGTGGGGCAGCCGAAGACACAGACGCCCGACCCGACGCACCCGCGCGCGTTGCGCCGCAGGTACCCGTGGGACCAGCCGAGGCGCTCGGCGCCGCGCCGGGCCACGGCGGCGTTGGCCCCCGCCAGCTCGGGCGTGACCTCAGCGACGGACAGCGCGCGCTCGACGCGGTCGAACAGGGGGGCGAGGCGGGCCTCGTCGAGCTCCAGGCCGAAGTCGGTGCGCCAGCGGTCGAGCACGGCCGGCGGCGTGCGGAAGCAGGTGCCCGAGTTCACGAGGGTCGTCCCGCCCGCGCCGCGACCCAGCGGCAGGAGGATCGGCGGCGTGCCGATCGTCGTCGTCTGCCCGCCGTCGCGGTAGAGCCGGGCGAGCATCTCCGGCGGCCGGGCGGTGAACGTCCCGGGATCGTGCGCCGGGCCCTGCTCGAGCACGACCACGCGCGCGCCGCCCTCGGCCAGCTCGGCGGCGACCACGGCCCCACCGGCCCCCGCGCCGATCACGCAGACGTCGGCGTCCAGCGTCGGGGTCGCCGGCGCGCTCACGGCCGCCCCTCCGCCCGCCGCAGCGCCCGGCCCCGGGCGGCGACGACGTCCGCGTCCCACCCGAGCGCCCGGCCCACCGCCGGGTCGTCGTAACGCCCGAGGGAGAGCGCGGCGTGCACCGGCGCCTGGACGCGCGGGAGGCGCTCGAGCAGCATCCGGCCGCGGGGCCGGCGGGCGACGGCCAGCAGCGTGCGCAGGACGGCGGGTAGCGGCGGCGGGCCCGCCGCGACGAAGGCGTCCAAACCCGTGCTCACCGCGACTCCAGCATCCGGGACTCCTGCGCGCGGGCGAGCGCCTCGACCGCGGCGGCCGCCGCGTCGCCGTCACCGTCCGAGATCGCGGCGGCCGCGGCCGCGTAGTGCGGCACGAGCTCCTCCCGGCGTGCGACGAGCGGCGCGAAGGCGGCGGCGTTGGGCAGGTACAGCTCGCGCACCGAGTTGGCGATGAGCTGGAAGACGATGTTGCCGGCGGCCTCGACCAGCTCGGCCATGAACACCCAGTCCGCCAGCAGGGCGGCCCCGTCGTCCGGCGCCGCCGCGATCGCGCCCGCGAGCTCGGCGAGCTGCTCGGCCTGCTCCGCGGTGCGGCGCTCGGCGGCGAGCCGGGCGGCCTCGACGAGCAGCAGGCGCCGGGCCTCGAACAGGGCGGTGGCGATCTCCACGTCCATGTGCCCGAGGACGGCGAGCGCCTCCAGCCCGCCGGAGCGGCGCCAGTCGAGGACGCGGGTGGCGTCGCCGTGGCGGACCTCGACGAGGCGCAGCTGCTCCAGCCGCTTGAGCGCCTCGCGCACCGAGGCCATGTTCACCTGCAGGTCGGCGGCCAGCGCGCGCTGCGTCGGGAGCCGCTCACCGGGCGCGTACCGGCCGGCGAGGATCGCCTCGCGCAGGCGCAGGAAGACGACGTCGGGAACGGAGCTGCGGGGTACGGGTCCGGTCGGCACCGGACCACAGTATCAGTGTTCCGAACAATCCTGGGGTTCGAGGGAACGCAGGAACGCATCGAGCTGGTCCGGGCTGAACCGGCGCTGGCCGCCGGGCGTGCGGTAGCCGCGCAGATGCCCGAGGTCGGACCAGCGGCGCACCGTGCTCAACGACACGCCCAGGTGACGGGCCGCCTGCGAGGCCGTCAGGCCCAACGCGGAGGGGGCGACCGGCAGCGGCCGGCAAGACACGGGATCCATGATCGCTAGTCTCGACCGGCGCACCCGCGTCGCAACGGGATCTGCGCCTTTGCACAGGTTTGGCCCCGTCGACCCGAACGTCCCGGGGCCCAGAGCAGGAGGATCGGCGAGGTCGTGAAGCTGCGTCTCTGGCATCACCACGACGGTGCGCGCGTCGCGTACCGCGAGGCGGGGGTCGGCCCGGCGCTCGTGCTGCTGCACTCCGCCACGCTCACGCACCGCGAGTTCGCCCCCGTCGTCGAGCACCTCACGCACCGCTTCCGGGTCGTCCTCCCCGACCTGCCGCTGCACGGCGACTCCGAGGACCGTCCCCGCCATCCGTACACCCCCGAATGGATGGCCGAGGTGGTCGGCGCGTTCTGCCACGGCGTCGCCGGGCGCGCCCCGAACGTCGCGGGCCACGGCCTCGGCGCCGAGCTGCTGCTCGACGCCGCGGCACGCGAGCAGCTGCGCCCCGGCCGGCTCGTGCTGATGCCCAACGCGCTCCACCGGCCACCCGAGCACGGTGCGCGCCGCTCCGTCTGGCGGGCGACCGCGCGGGCCGCCGCGGTGCCGGGACTGGACCGCGCGCTCAGCCACGGCGCCCGGCTCGTGTTCCGCCCCAGTCGCGGCCGCCAGCTCAGCGCACGCGGCAACCCGGCCGCCGAGGACCTGTACCGCCACGCGTTCGCCGACGTGGGCGGCAACACCGGCCGCGCCCGCGCGTGGGCGCGGCACGCCCGCTCGTGGCCGGCGGGCCCGCGCCGCGACCTGCTCGACGCCTACGCGCACATCACCGCGCCCACCCTCCTGCTGTGGGCCGACCGCGACCCGCTGTACCCGCTGCAGGGCGCCGAGGAGGCGCTCGACCTGCTGCCCGACGCACAGCTGCGCGTGCTGCCCGAGACCGGCTACCTGCTCGCCTACGACGACCCGGTCGGGGTCGCGCGCGAGCTGTCGGCGTTCTGCGGCTAGACCGCCGGGCGGACGCCCCGATGTCCAGCGGACTATCGTCCGCCGCCCCTCAGAACGAATCCTTCCGCAACCTGAATCGACAGGAGACAACATGGCCAAGAAGCGTCTGTACGGAGCCGAGACCGCCAAGGCGGTCGAGAACTTCCCGGTGTCCGGCGAGCGGGTGCCGATCGAGGTCATCCACTGGATCGCCCGCATCAAGGGCGCCGGCGCCCTGGTCAACGCCGACCTCGGCCTGCTCGACGCGGACCTCGCGGCCAAGATCTCCGAGGCCGCCGCGGCGATCGTCGCCGGCACCCACGACGACCAGTTCCCGCTCGACGTCTTCCAGACCGGCTCGGGCACCTCGTCGAACATGAACACCAACGAGGTCCTCGCGTCGCTGTCCGGCGCGCACGCCAACGACCACGTGAACATGGGCCAGTCGTCCAACGACGTCTTCCCCAGCGCCGTGCACCTCGCGGCGCTCGACCAGGCGACCAACACGCTGCTGCCCGCGCTGAAGAAGCTCGAGCGCTCCTTCGACAAGAAGGCCAAGTCGTTCAAGGACGTCGTGAAGTCCGGCCGCACGCACCTCATGGACGCCGTGCCCGTCACCCTGGGCCAGGAGTTCGGCGGCTACGCCGCGCAGATCCGCCTGGGCCGCGAGCGCATCGAGGCCGCGCTCGTGCACGTCCGCCAGATCCCGCTCGGCGGCACCGCCACGGGCACGGGCCTGAACACCCACCCGCAGTTCGCGACCAAGGTGCGGCGCATCCTGGCCAAGGACACCCGGCTGAAGATCGAGGGCCCGGCCGATCCGTTCGAGGCCCAGGCCAACCGCGACTCGCTCGTCGAGCTGTCCGGCGCGCTCAAGGTCGTCGCCGTGTCGCTGACGAAGATCGCCGGCGACCTCGCGCTGATGGGCTCCGGCCCGCGCGTCGGCATCGGGGAGATCTTCCTGCCCGAGCTGCAGAAGGGCTCGTCGATCATGCCCGGCAAGGTCAACCCGGTCATCCCCGAGGTCGTCCTGCAGGTGTCGGCGCAGGTCATCGGCAACGACACCGCGATCACCATCGGCGGCATGCAGGGTCAGTTCGAGCTGAACGTGCGCATCCCGCTGATCGCGCGCAACCTGCTCCAGTCGATCCGCCTGCTGTCGACCACCTCGACGATCTTCGCCGAGAAGTGCGTGGACGGCATCAAGGTGAACAAGGAGGGCGTCATCGCCTCAGCGGAGGGCACGCTCGCCTCGGCGACCGCGCTCAACCCGCACATCGGCTACGACCTGGCCGGCGAGATCGTCAAGGAGGCCGCCTCAAGCGGCAAGGCGCTGCGCGAGGTCGCCCTGGCCCGCGGCGTCGACGAGGAGGTCTACGCGGTCGCGATGGACCTGCGCAAGATGGCCTCCGGCTCCGAGGCCTTCGGCAAGTAGACCCGCCCGGCCGCCACGAGTGACAGCTACGTACCGCTATGCGGTAGCGAGCTGTCACTCGTGCGCCGGATCCGGCTCAGCGCACCTTCAGCGTGCTGGGCTTCGACGCCTGCACGTTGCCGGCGCCGTCGATCGCCTTCAGGACGACCGTGTAGGTCGCCTTCCCCGGCTTCGGGATCTTCACCGTCCAGCGGCTCTTGCCCTGGGCGACGAGCATCGGGACGGCTGTCGTCGGCCGGACCTTGCTGAGCTTCCCGGTGGGCAGGACCGCCCGGAGCTTGCCCTTGCCGGCCGACCGGTAGAGGCCGACCTGCACCGAGGCGAGCTCGGCGCAACCCGCGTCACTGGCCGTGCCGGTGATCACCAGCTTGCCCTTGACCACCTTGGCCGCGGCGATCGCGCTCTTCGGGGCGACGGTGTCCGTGCACTTCGCCGCGCTCGACGCGCGGGACGTGACGGTGGGCGCGAGCGCCCCGTCGATCCCGATCGGCTCGGGGTTGGCCGCCGTCTCCGCGATCCGGGGCGTGGCCGCGATCAGCACGGCCGGGTCCGGGCCGGCGGTCGGGCCGCTGGCCGGACCGGTCGGCGCCGGGTTCTCGTTGAACACGGCCGGGCCGCTCGCCAGCTCCTGGAAGCCGACGTCGGCGAGCTGGATGTTGCCCGAGACGGGCTTGCCCGTCTCGCCGAACCGGAACTCCAGCTTGCGGAGCTTCGTCAGGTCCACGCCCTGCTCGGCGAAGTCCGACAGCGGCACCCGGAGCTCGTCCAGGATCACATGGACCCGGGAGCTGATCGAGCCGATCGGCGAGTGCAGGGCGTTGCCGTAGCGGGGATCCGCCGCGGACACCGTGCCCTCCTTGCCCTTGCTGTCGGTCACCGCGATGGTGAAGTCCTGCGTCATCGCGCTGGGGTTCCAGCCGGCCTCCGCCGTCCGCTCGCCGTTGCGGGCGTCGAAGAAGTTCACGGCGGTCGCGAGGCTGAGCGCCTTGAACTTCGTGACGTCGCCCCGCGCCGAGGGGATCCTCGTCGTGAGCTTCGCCGGGGCCCCGGTCGCCGTCACCGGGTCGTTCCACGCCACGGCCAGTTGCAGCCCGTACGACGCGTTCACCGGGGTGCTCGCGCTACCGCCGAGCGCCGCCGTCGCCGGCTGCGGGCAGGCCTTCCAGCCCTGCAGCTCGGTGGGGAACCCGATGGCCGACGCCGTGTAGTGCGGGGTCTCCGGGTTGCACCAGTCGTAGCCGACCGGGGTGTCGGCCGGCACCGGCTGGATGCCGTCCTCGGCCCGGTACGGGTTGCTGAACCCGACGCCGGTCAGCCCGGTGCCCAGGCCCGTCTTCGTGAGGGGATCGTCGGGCTCCGGCCCGATGACGTCCTCGCGCTCCGGGGCGCCCGCGTAGTAGTTCGTCAGCACGCGGTCGTCACAGGAGATGCGCATGCCGACCACGCTGGTCGGGCACGCCTGGCTGGCGAACTGGGGCCCGCCCTCGTCGGCGGCCAGCTCCCCGGTCATGTACGGGTCGAACGCGGTCTCGCCGCCGACGTAGCGCCGGAAGAACGAGTTCATCGTGGCCAGGCCGATGCGCTGCTGGTCGCCCATCAGCGTCGGGTCGCCCGAGCCGCGCTTCTCCCACGTGTACGCACCGAGGTACGCGTTGCCGCTCAGGCGGACCGTCGTGGTGACCGGGGCCAACAGCGGATCCTGGTTGGCGTACGTGGGCCGGCCCAGCGTGGTGTTGGACGAGACGTTGGCGATCGTCGACGGGTTGCCGCACGCGGCGTCCGTCGAGGTCGAGTCGTCGCCGTCGGTCCGCCACACCGTGTTGAACCAGTTGTGGTTGGCCCCGTTGACCGCGAACTGGATCTTCGGGAACGGATCGCCGGGCGAGACGACCTGGCCGCGCTCGAACATCCGGGCGCCGTGCTGGGAGGTCACGTCACCGTCGCACAGCGGCTGGATGTTCAGGAACGCCGAGCCGTAGGGCGCCCGCCGCTCGAAGTCCGTCGGCGCCAGCGCGATCACCCCGCGGATGTCGTACCGCCGCCCCGGGCTCGGCCGGGTCCGGTTGTAGTCCAGGTAGCTCGTCACGACGTCGCCGCCGCGAGAGTGCCCCATCATGCCGATGCGGGAGAAGTCGATCTTCCCCACGAACCGGCTGCCCAGATTGCTGTTGGGCCCCTCGGGGATCGCGCCCTGGTTGGCCGCGTAGAACGCGTCCAGTGTGGCCGCGATGAGCAGGCGACGGTTGTGCATGCCGCGCGCCGTGCCGTCCTGGTAGGTGATCATCTGATCCTGGGAGATCGAGATGACGTTGTACCCCCAGCTCGCGAGGTTCTCGGCCAGGTAGCCGTACCCCACCTCGTTCTGCTTGAACTGCGTGCACGCCGGCGAGCTGCCGAAGTCGCACGAGCCGTGGTTGCCGTGCACCAGCACCACCAGCGGCGCGGGCGCCGTGGTGTCCGTCGGGTAGTAGGCCGAGCCGCGCACCTGCAGCGTGACCGCCGCGGACGTGCCGGTGGCCGCGCCGCCGGTGCCGCTGGGCTCCTGCAGGTTCACGGTGCCCGCCACGTACGGGACCATCGTCGTGTACTTGTGCGGGCCCCGCTCGAACGGGTCGGGGACGTCCGCGTCGGCGATCGCCGGCACGGCCCCCGCCGCCGCGATCGCCGCGAACACCGCGGTGAACACGGACAGCGAGCGGGTGCGGAGCTTCGAGCTGCGTTGCATCAAGGACATGGCCCTACGCTCCGATCGTGATCGTCTTGGTGCGGGAGTCGGTGCTCCCGCCGGTGTCCGACGCCTTCGCCGTCACGCTCATCCGGCCGCGGTGGAACGCGGCCTTCTTCAGCGCCGTCCGGGCCGCCTTGCCGAGCGTCACGGTGATGTCCGCCTTCTTGCCCTTCGCGGCGGTCACCGTCCTGGTGAACGTGTACGTCTTGCCGGCGAGCTTGACCTTCGCCGTCACCTTGGTCTTGCACGTCGCGGCCGTGCCGCAGACGAGCGAGCCGAGTGTGACCTTGCCGGTGAGCGACACCCGGGTCGAGCCGGCCAGGCTGTGCTTGACGCCCACGACCACCGGGGGCGGCGGGGGCGGGACGACCGGTGGCTCCTGGACCACCGGCGGCTCATCCACGACGGGCGGGGTCGGCGCCAGGCCGGTCCCGGTCACGTCCGCCGAGGCGGTGCCCGCGCCGGCGACGGTGTCGAACGGGACGTCCACGAGGGCCACGCTCGTCCCCGGCTCGGCCGGAGCGAACGTCAGCGGCACGGTGCACGTCTCGCCGGGCAGCAGCACGAGCGCCTCGGTGCAGGTGCTCTCGCCCAGCCCGTAGCCCGCGCCCTGGAGCGCGACGGCCCCGAGCGTGAGGTCCAGCTCACCGCTGTTGAGCACGGTGACCTCGGTCCCCTTCGTCTCACCGAGGAGGACGTCGCCGAGGTCCGCGGCGGCGGGCGTGACCGTGATGGGCACGTAGCCCTCCGGCGGCACGACCGTCACCTGCGCGGTCTTCGTCGTCGTCTGCCCCGCGCTGTCGGTGACCGTCGTCTCGAACGTGACGACGTCACCCATCTGCTCGTACGTCGGGGTGTAGGCGAACGTGTAGGGGAACGTCGCCTGCGTCCCGAGGTCCACGCCGTCGGCGGTCACGCTGACCGACTTGACGCCGAAGTCGTCCGTGGCCGAGACGACCGGGTCGATCGCCTCGGTGGCCGGCACCTCGCTGCCGTCGACCGGGTCCTCGAAGACGGCCTGCGGCACATCATCGACGGTCGGCAGCGGCGTCGCCGCCTGGTACGGAGCGGCGGTCATCGTGACGCCGCGCTCGATGCTCTGCGCCGGGGTGGCCGCCGCGTCGAGGCCCGAGATGCCCTGGCAGCTCGTCACCGCGTTGGTGGTGCTCTGCGCACCGACGACCGGGCCGGCGCTGCAGCCCCAGTAGTTCTCGAAGCCCAGGACGCCGCCGCCGGGCGTGGCCGCCGCCGGGGCGCCGAGGCGCACCGAGGCGTTGGTGATGTCCGCGTTGAACATCCCGTAGCCGTTGCCGGTGATCCGGTTCTGGGTCGCCCACCAGCCGCGGACCGTCGGGTTGGACGGATCGGCGAGCGTCTCCGCGTCGGTCAGCAGGACACCCACCGAGCGGCGGGGATCCGGGTCGTAGAAGTTGCCGGTCACCGTGCTCTCGGTGATCGACCCGCGCTGGCCCGCGTGCCACTGCACGCCGGTCTGCGGGATCAGCGAGCTGGGTCCCGAGCCCTGGATCAGCGACTTGCTGACCCGGCCGTAGGCCTTGATGCCGGACCGCTGCAGCGTGGTCGCGTTGCCGTCGGTGCCGCGCGAGTCGTCGAACAGCACGCCGCCCGACTGGTAGCCGGTGATCAGCGAGCCGACGATGTTGACCTGCCGCTGGACGCCGGCCTCCGCGCCGATCAGGTGGTTGGTCATCACGACGCCCCACCCGTGCGGGTTGGCGGCCAGCTCGGTGCCGTCGGCGGCGCGCTTGAGCGGGCCGACCTTGCTGTTGCTCAGCGTGCCCGACGTGTTGAAGTAGGAGATCCCCGCCTCGACGAACACGGTCGGCGACTCGACGGTGACGCCGGAGATGTCGACACGGTTCTCGTTGTCGGCGGTGGAGCCCGCGGCCTGCCGGGAGATCGAGATGACGTTGCCGCCGCTGTCACGCAGGTACGGCACGGTGCCGGCCAGCGTGGGCGCGAGCGCCGGGGCGGGCTGGATGCTCACCTTGCCGGCGCCGGTGCCCTTGATGGTCAGCGGCTTGGTGATCGTCAGGCCGTTCTTGGACCCCGTCTGCGATGGCGACACCGTCGTCGACGCGGGCGTGGACGACTCGAGGTAGGTGCCGTCGCAGACCTTGATCGTGTCCCACGGAGCAGCCTGGTTCACCGCGGACTGGATGGAGGTGTACTTGGCGTTCGGGCATTGGACCTTGTCGTCGTCGACGGTCCAGGTGGACGCCTCGGCGGCGGCCGCGGGCAAGAGCGCCGTGGCCGCCGTACAGGCGATCGCCGCGCGCAACGCGCGGCGGAGGACGGTGTGCGTCATGGAGCGGAGGACCCCTCTGGGATCGGGAGCGGACGGATGCGCCGACCACGACCCCTGCGCCACTACGCGAGGACGCCGCTGGACCGGCCCCGGCGACAATAGGTTCGGGTCCCCGACGAAAAAACGGACCGCCGGTACACCGTGCGCCGGGACGCGCGGACCGGCGGTCGAAAACCCCTGGTCCGGCGACCGTCAGTCGTCTCGGCTGGGCGGGATCGTGGCGTGGGGGGCCACGAGCGACAGCTCGCTACCGCATGGCGGTAGTCAGCTGTCAGTCGTCGAGGATGGCGACCGCGCGGGTGGGGCCGGCGCTGCCGCCGACCACCTTCAGCGGGAAGCACGAGACGGTGAAGCCGCTGTCCGGGAGCGCGCCGAGGTTGAACAGCCGCTCGATCTGCGCGTACGCGAGGTTGGCCTGGTGGGCCGCCCAGAAGATGCCGGCCTCCTGCTTGGCCTTGGCCTCCTCGGCCTGCATCCACAGCGGCCGATCCCAGCCCCACGCGTCGATCCCCATCACGCGCACGCCCCGGTCGTACAGCCAGTGCGTGGCTTCGGCGGTGACGCCCGGCCCGTAGGCCATGTAGCCGGGATCGTCGTAGAGCGCGTCGCGCCCGGTGTGGACGAGGACGATGTCCCGCGGCTGCAGGTCGTGCCCGATCCGGTCGAGCTCCGCCGCGATCTCCGAGGACGTGACCGCGTCCCCGTCGGCCTTGCGCGTCATGTCGAGCTTCACGCCCGGCGCGTGGAACCACTCGAGCGGCAGCTCGTCGATCGTCTGCGCCCTGTTGCCGCCGGCCGTCGAGTTGTAGTGCCACGGCGCGTCCACGTGGGTGGAGCTGTGCGTGCCGAAGTTCGTGAAGTTCTCCACCGTCCACCCCTCCCCGTCGCGCAGCAGGTCGGGCGTCACGCCGGTCAGCGCCTCGATGTCCCGGGCGCCCTGCGCGTGATCGGTGTACGCGATGTCCGTGCGCAGGATGTCCGGCAGCTCAGCGGGACTCTGCGCGATGGGAGCGGACAGGTCGATGAAGCGGGGCATGGCGTGGAGGCTATCCGGGGCGGCCCAGGCTCTCCACCGATTCCGAAGCTGGCGTGTTTTCCCTCGTATTTGGAGGGAAAGCACGCCAGCTTCGGAGTTACAGCGCGTTCTCAAAGCAGCCTGGCCAGACGAGCCTGATGTCGGCCGATCCGCACGTCTCCACCCAATGTGGAGCAGATGGCTCCCGCTCCACCACGATGACCTTCTTCACCGTTACTGGTGCTTTGGCGGTGCCCACCCGTGCCGCGAACTCGACGATCTCGCCGATGGCGGTCCGGAGCTGTTGCGTCTCGTTCACTCGGGTGAGGCTCTTCATCTCGGCGATGGCGAGTCCAGGATCCCTCCACGCGATGTCGAAGTTCGGATCGCCCGGCCGCGGACTCAACGGCTCGCGCCCCTGGCTGCGCAGGAAGTCGCCGAACTCTGCCTCCAGGCGCCGATGGGCGTTCACACCGCGCCCGACTGTGTCGGGATTCGGGCGACTTGGACCTTGACGCTGCACGATCTGGGCGAGCGTCCTGGGCGGACGCCACGGAATGCCCACCTGACCCTGACCGCGTGGCGTGCGGGAGGACAGCCCAGACGCCCTCTGAGCGGCCGGCGTGCGGAACCTCCGGCCCGAGAGATGCTCGGCCCAGCGCTGCAACGACCCGTACGAGGCGATGACGTCGTCCTCGGCCTCCTGGTTGACGTAGCTGAAGCCCTGGGGCACCCAGTTGGATGCGTATCCCAACGACGCGGCCACATCGCCAAGAGATACATCTATAGGCAGGACATCGACGAAGTACGCGTTCTCCCACGTCCGCCCGTCCTGGGTGGCTCCCCACACGCTCCGGGCAAACGTCGGCGCGTGTTCCTTAGCGTGAACGCGCATCGCAAACTGGAAGCGGCCGTCGGTGTACATCAGACCTACGTCACCGGGCTGCATCCGCAGCCAGCTTCGCGTGTTCCCTCGTCCCGGCGTTGCCCCCCAACAGTAGAAACGGCCGAGCACCGCATGAAGGTCGATGATCGTCCGCGACTGCAGTCCACGGGCGTCCGCCGCGGGAAGCCCGTGGACGATCGTCTCGCGCAGGTGCTGCCGAGCCTCGCGATTGGCCGCGGTGGCGACGAAGAGGCTCAAAGCTCGGTGTACTTCGTCGCGTTACCCCTAGCCCGTTCTACCGGGTAGCGCTCAGCATTGAGGCGAA
>Ga0247758_1000839_pt1 | contig 26165 bp, 16 predicted proteins | sample UWRJL156409C4_FD_180950 | JGI IMG/M metagenome (GOLD analysis project Ga0247758, IMG submission 180950) | Plant litter microbial communities from Arlington Agricultural Research Station in Wisconsin, United States - UWRJ-L156-409C-4 | ecosystem: Environmental > Terrestrial > Plant litter >... | reverse complement strand
GTACCTCGTCGACGTCGCGCCCTCGGGGCGACCCAGCCAGCACACAGAGAGAGGCAGGCAGACAGACACCGATCCGGCACAGTCACCACGATGAAGCCAACCGTCTGGGCCCTCTCCCTCCTGCTCGCCGTGTCGCCGCACGCGGTGCCGGTGCGCGCGAGCGACGAGTGCCAGCCCGTGACATGGCCCAGCGGCACCTACAACAAGCGGGCCACGCCCACGGGAGTGATGCACATCATCAAGGCCCGCGACGGGCCAGAGATCGGCGGGGGCAACCTCTCGCCGGGCGACGTCAACTGCCGCATGCCAGGCCGCACCTACGACGACGTCAACTACTACACCTGCGAGGAGCTTGCTGACAACTACGGGCTCTTGCCCGAGAAATTCTTCGCCCTGAACCCTACCCTGCTACCCGACTGCAGCAACATCCAGCCAAATACAGCGTACTGTGTCGCCGGTTGTACGTTTGCCCCCGTTCTTTCCTGTGCAATACGCAAGCTAATTAACCCCCCGCGCAGTCATCGAGCCGCTCCGTGCGTGGGACGGGCTGTGCGGCCCACTCCACAACGATGCGACCTGCTGGGGCACAGGCCTGCCGTGCTGCAATGCCAACACCTTCACGTGCGGCGACACGGCGGCGGACTGCGCCGACGGGACCTGCTATGAGGGTGCTTGCCTCGGGGACAAGGAATTCAGTACCGACGGCACTTGTGGACCGGCACACGGCTTCCGCCGGTGCGCTGGCGTCTGGGGCGACTGTTGTCGCGTGGACGGCGTTGTGAGTACCTTACCTACTGATTTCCATGGCGCGGCAGAGACCACGTGAGGAATCCATTGGGACTGGGACATGGAAAGGCTGACAGTGGGTCGTAGTGTGGCACCGGCGAGAACTACTGCGGAGTCGGCAACTGTTTGTCGGGCAGCTGCGAGGATTTCAATGCGCCGCCTGAGCCGTCATCGTCGGCCCCGCCATCGTCGACGTCGTCCATGCCGACGCCATCGGCCACGGCGCCGTTGGTGGATGGCTACCGCATGCTCGGCTGCTACGACGATCTGAGCAACGGCTGGCGTACGCTGGCTGACGACAGCACGACGGATGATCACATGACACTCGAGATGTGCAAGACACACTGCGTCGACGACAACGGATACCCCTTCTTCGGCGTCGAGTACGGAGAGGAGTGCCACTGCGGCCGGCGCGTCGACGAGGACGCCACGCGGGTTAGCGACACGCAGTGCGCCATGCCTTGCAACGGCGACGCGTCGCAGACGTGCGGCGACGACAGGCGGGTCAATGTCTACGGAGCCGAAGACACGCCCGACTACGTCTGGCTGGGCTGCCGCACCGATACCGACCCGCTGGGGCCCGTCCTGGACGCCCGCTCTTTCGCGTCCGCCAGCATGACCAACGACCTGTGCGAAGCCCAGTGCAAAGACTGGGGCCCGTACGCGTTCTTTGGAACCGTGGCAGGCAGCTCCTGTCGTTGCGGTGACACACTCCGCTCCAGCAGCCAACCGGCGCGTCTGGACGATTGCTGGTCCAGTTGCCTCGGCGATCCCCAATGGTCGTGCGGCGGCCCCCAGCGCCTTACCGCCTTTGGGGTTAACCCTCTCGGCCCCAATATCGTCTACCAGGGTTGCTACACCGACGACGATCAATATGAGTGGGCGCTCAGCGCGCGTAGGTTCCGTCTCTTGTTCTTCCTCTGTCTTCTCCTCCTCCTCAAAGATATGTATGTCCGCGGCTGACTCTTCTTGACTCGCAGGGATTATATGGTCAGACGATGAGCAGTCGATCGAGAAATGTTCCTTGTACTGCTTATATGAAGGCTTCGATCTGTTTGGGGCCGAGGATGGAGGCTACTGCATGTGCGGCGACTCTCTCCATCAAGACTCGATCCGGACCGACGACAACCAGTGCGACACGCCCTGCAATGGCGACGGTTCTGAGAAGTGCGGCGGATCATACCGACTCAGCTTGTACCAGTGGAACTGGTCAAACTATCTTGGCTCGGGCGGATTTGCCGCTCGCGGTGCTGTGTCACCTTCAAGTGCTCCCCGCGGCGCGAAGCCTGTCATCGGTGCTGGCTTCACGGTTGTGACGGAGAAACCTTCATCGGCGCGAAGAGCGGCACGCAAAGAGAGGTCAGCCGAGTAAGTATCGACGATCTAATTACCAAGAGTAGTCATTCTCATACTTGCGTGTACTTGTACTTTAAATCTGGCTTCAAAACCTGTATAATCAATCTTTGTAATCATCCCGTACCTATCAAATTACCTATTCTTTCGGCCCTGCCAGGACAGCAGCTAGCTGTCTAGTCCCGCGAGCGCCGCCTCGGCAAGGTCGAGAAGATTTGTTCCTCAAACTCTTCTTTAATTTCGAATTGACCTGGGGCGGCTGGCTGCGCCGCAAGCTAGCCCTGAACCCCTGAGACTCTGGTTGCCGCGCCAATGAAAATGGCCCGTGTGCAGTAAAACTGTGAGCAGGGGCCAAACGTCACTAATAAGATCTCGTATACGTTCCTTTGCTGAATGTTGTCTCTGACCACAGACTCTATTTTCTTCACCTTTCTGTGGTCTGTGCGTTTGTACTGAAGAAATAAGGGTCTCAAGCCTCCGATCTCTCGACAAGGCTTACAAGTCCTTGGCAAGGCTTATTTCCTTGCCAATATTCCCGCTAAGGTAAAAAGGAAGACGTGCCCAACCCCCTGCCTCGCCCGGGGATTTTTGCAGCCAAAAATACTACCTAATTAACGTGCATATGGCAATCAGATCAGTGTTACCTGGTCTGGTGTGGCACCATGCCTGCCTGACAAATTTGCCAAGCTATGCCAGTGGCAAGGTCGCATTTGTGCGCGGGGCTTACTTGGGGGTGATGCTACCTAAAATAGGTATATGGGACCTACCCACTTCCAGGCTGCCCCTGGGTGGGTCAGGTGAGTTGGGTGGAAGTAGGACGGTGGAACTTGTGACTGCCAGTTGATTCTGCATTTGAATCTTCCAACTTGAAGTGTACGAAGGCTCTGGCCAAAAGAAAAGACCCCCCAAGCAGTTTTCACTAGGTATGTAACTATTTGGTTGAGGAAAGGTTTGGTTTTCAACGCCACATCTGACGTTGTATCATAATACGACCGAGGCATTGCCGCTTCGGAACTGAACTGTGTGAAGTTTCCAGGAACGCATTTCCCCACTGGATGAGGGGGGCTTTTTTTTTGGGACGGAAGACTTTGCACGCCGAGAGGGCACTGGTCGAGGCTATTCCGACTTCACCAGCTTTGTGGTCCAAGGGGCTCTATGGCTCGCTTCAATCAGAAACTCAAAATAAGTTGGAAGGTATTTGCTGGCAGTTGTTTACTAAAGCAGACCGAAACCAACGCTAAGTGTTGAGAAGCCCCAATCCGCGGATATTCTCACTTTGCTGACATCACAATATATTCCACGCGTGCGAGGTCAAAGACTAAGTCCAAGCCTGTGGGCAAGGGCTGCCAACACATAGACGTAGGTGGAGAAATACAAGGTTGCAGCGATCCTCCGGGCTATTCCTCCATCGCCTCATCTTCTTCCTCGTCTGTTTCTCCCTCGTCGTCCTCGTCCTCATCCTCATCCGTCTCCTCATCTCGCTCTCCCCTTTCCCGTCTTCCCAGTCGACCTTCCATCTTGAACGTCTCGCTCGCAACCCAGTGCCGCACGCCCTTGAACGCATCAGTGTCAGGCCAATCGTGTCTGTAGGCCCACGCTATCTGACACTGGACCCGATACTCGCCATCGGTAGCATGTTCATTCCCAACGAGCTTCCGCCAGGTATCTGGCGGGCAAATCAAATGCTGATAAGCAGTCTCTATGCCTTTGCCAACGTAGGCTATCCAGATGGGCGCCTCCAAGGCTTCGCTTGATGGTCGAGGCAGCCCGCGATCCTCATCTGTTAAGAAGTTCTCATACCAGGAATCGCATGCCTCGATTTTGAACTTGTCCAAGCCAGGAAACCCGCGCCCGAGACGGTGAAGCGGTCCCCGGAAGCCGTTAGCGACCTGCGCCATCTCTTTGAGGTCGGAAGGGAGTGGCCCAAGGCGTTGCTCGGCCTGTGCAAGCAGTTCCGGCGTGATGGGCGGGAAAAGAATATCAGATGCCCACCGGGGAGGGTTTTTGATACGGCTGTAAGCCTTCGCATGGTACTGCAAGGCCGCCTCCGAAAAGCGCCTGAGCAGCTCCGACCATCCAAGGTCCATCAAGGGTTTGAGAGGATCGAACCGGCCGTTTTCTTGCCGGCTGATGAATGCTGCCGTGATTTTGTCGACTGCTGATTTCGCGTCATCCCGTTCAATAAGGGGGAGATACCGCCCTTGGCGCAGGCACATGTCGTACAGCGCCGGGAGACGTCGCCAGTTCCGAATCTCGCTGTTGCAAAACATTTCCCAGGCCCTGTCACGCAGCCCCAGACCCAGGAGGAAAGGCAAGTAGATGTCATCTGGTACTATTCTGGCAACTTCGGACTGGTCCGGAGGCGAATACAGCCCCTCCGACTCGCCGGGTTTCCTGCACGGCAACTGCGTGCGGAGACGCTCAATCGCCTCGAATGCCTCCTCAATGGCGGCGCGGTCGGGGACCTGTCCTTGGGGCACACGGCAGAGGAGCCGCGCACAGGCGGCGCACTCCCAGTGGTCTTGCGAGGTTCGCCATGCGTGCGGATCGTGTTTGTCGGGCTTGAGGAAGCCGTAGGAGGGGATCCAGTACTTCTCGGGCCATTTCTCGTAGAATTCGGGCCTGGAGATGTCGTATTCAGGCACTTCATCGTCCGTGAATGGCCCGGCGCCGGCGACCCAGGCGGGGACGTTGAACGGTTTGGCTGCTGGCGCGTGCGCCCAGATTGTGGCGAGACAACGGTTGACGCCGTTGTCGCCCGCAAGGTTGGCGACCTTGAAATCGGGGCCGACGACGCCGAAATATACCTCAAGCAGCCTCCGCGCTTCGCCAAAGTGGCCGCTGAAGGCAGCACGCCAGTAGAGGTCGAAGATGTCCCACCAGACGTCGCTGCGGTCGTTGCCGCGAGCCCCTTGGACGATGTACTGGCAAAGTGAATCGGGGTGCATGGCGATGTCGCGGTGTTGGGAGTTTGAGGGAGGATTCCGACTGCCTGTCGCAAGTTTACTGGTTGGTTCTGAACTTCCGGAGGGCAAAGGGCTTTTATAAGACGGAAGGCAGGCCCTGGCGACGGCTCCCGTCCTCGTTTGGCCTAGCCCTCTGGACCCCGCATGTTGTTAGCGCGACCCGTGCGTGGCCAGAGGGTGATTTCCCGATTAGGAGATCGAACCAGCAAGTCAGCTCCCGTCGTGGGAGGTGAAGAGCTGTGGGCTAGACAGAGGCCCGGGATAAGCCGAAGTCGGTCATCCTTCTCGACAGGATGAGAAGTACTACCCCCGCGGTAAGCTCGCATCTGGCTGATGTCTATCCATACCCCTGGCCTTGGGACGGTATGTTGCCACGGCCTGGTGTTGCGCGGGTCCGACTTGGCAGTCCCAAAACGTGGTGTGCAACGGCTCTCCGTTGCCTGTGGGTTGGTCGTTGGGGCCTACGGGCTGTCGAACATCTTTCCAGGCTGTTCCCCAACACTTCTCCGGCACTGCAATCTTCACTTATTTCTCCATCATGTTCTTCTTACACCTCGCTTCACCCAGACACGCGCGACAGGCGCTCGCGACATGGGTCTGCTCTAGCGCTGAGGGAGCCACTTCCAATGCCACTACGCTGACAGCTCCACACCCCGCCAATAAAGACCCAAGACTTCCCCACATCACCCTCGCCCGCCCGCCACTTGCCGTCGTGACCAGCGAGTCGAGTCGCGCCCCGCTGCGAACCGATAGCGTCCCGGAGGGAGCGTCAATCCCCGTTCCGCAAATTCGCCGAGTTCGTGCCGCGCCTTAACTCCGGGACAGGCGACGCGGAGGCCGGCGTGGGCCAAGTACAGGGCGTCTACGGATCCGTAATGAATTGTATCAAAGGACGCAAGGTAGACTTGACAAGCACAACCGCGTGATCCTATGTAGTCTCTCCAGCGCTCCGGGCATGTTAGTCTTGTGGTTGATGTATTACAAACTTTTACAATGGTAGGTCTTACCGTTAGGCTAACCTAGTACGGTCCGAGCCAGTTCGTTCGTAAGGCTCCGTAGATGATTTTCGAGATTGACCCGCCCTTGGTTTACCAGATACCAATGCCGAAGTCGGACACTTATAACAAAACCAGTCCCCAATAGCCATCAAGTCCCAGAAGCCCGTTGAGACCGATGCAAATGTATCCCAAGGAAATTGGCATAAGGTTAAATGAGGATTAAAGACATAATTCGCCCAGGTAGCAGGTCTTTCTCGAGGGTTTGGGGCCAGTGCTGCCTCTTGCGCCCCCTGAACTAAGCAGTACATGTAGTGTAGTCAGGCGGCTTCGTGCCCCTGGTATCTGAGGGTGGCAGGTGGAGCCGCCGCAGCGTCGGGTCTCCCGCCACGCGGACATGTTGCGTCAGGATGACCACGGTCGTGAACTTTGTTCCACAATGCGTGGGCCCTGCCATGCTGACTTAACTTATCCCAGAGCAAAGCTGGCATATTTTGGCCGAGCTGTCCACCAAAACTCTCTCAGGCACTGAACAGCAACCCAAAGCTCCACAACGCCGCCCCGAAACGCGATGCCATTCTCCCATTGAATGATCAGAAAGTAAAATGACACTCCTGGAATTGGGTCCGCATCAGGGCCGTTCTGCCCCTTCGTAGTCCTTTGCTCGAAGAGCGCGTGAAGAAACAGCAAGTCGAGCTCCTGGCTCGGCTCGCCCACTTTCGGGAATCTCCGATATGGTGCGTCCGGTCGCCACTTCTCAGCGAAGGATCCAACCGGGAACTGGCGTCTGTCGAATCCTGACAGTTCAAAAGTAGGCAGGGACGTGAAAATGGTTGCGAAGGCGCCGCTCCATGGAACGACGTGGTAGGGAAGGCATAGCAATATGCCTTTGACGTGCAGTACGGTGCTGGCAAGTTGTCCGCCAGAGCTCGAAGTTCTTGCTCCTTGGATTGGTTGCACCGGTGTGCATGTCAAAAGGTCGTCGCACATTCTCTCGAGGAACACGAGCGAGTTGTTCGTGACTGCAGGCCTGAGCACAACCTCAGACGTCCGACCGCGCCACTTGTGAACTGTGATAGCAGTTACCTGCGACCTCGTGGTGCTAATTTGGTCCCCCTGAGCTGTGCTGGCCTGAAAAGCGGGAGTGAAGTATTCGACTGGGGTGTCTTCCATATCGCCGGAAGCTCGATCGCTGTCGTCCGGAGCACCCGCGTGACTGGTTGGCCTCCGCCTTGGAACCACTTCATACAGGGACCACCATTCATACAGCTTAAAGCTACCCGGCGGTTTGCCGGCCCACGTCCAGCTGGGAAATCCCACCGCCTCGCGTCGACCGGACCAGTCTCCCACGCGCCCAAAAAGCTCAGACTTGATCGCGCCGTGCTCTTCGTTTTTGCGATGCCAGAGTAGGGCCCTTTGAAAATCCCTGCGCGGCAACCCCTGGAAGAAGCCCGTCTTATAAAAATCATGGGTTTGGAGGTACGACAGCACACCAGAGACAGCGTTGATGGCGTCCTCCTCCCTCGTCAGTTCGCGAAAGCCGTAGGCAGACACCACTTCCTCGTACGCGGTTTCCACAGAATGATGCAACTCGTGCGGCGCAAGCGGGTCACGTATCTCACGGGGTACGGTGAATAGAGAGCCGGCATTGGGACAGGACTCGGAGCAGTCTGCGACGGCGCAGCAAAAATAAACCTCGGCGGCATCGAATAGTATGCATCTGCGAGAGAGCAGGCCTTCCTGATAGGTCCAACCCCTTCTGGCCCAGCGGGATTCTCCTACCCGGCCATCTAGGGGTGGGAAGCACTCCACCATCCGGTTCCCCCGAGAAAACTCGATGGATAGCTGTGGCACACCCGAGACAGAACCTACCCTGGGCAGCCCACTGTCGGCTGATCTCCCTTGCATTGCAACGATGGTGGCGAAAGCGCCGGAGTAGATCTCGCACATGATGGCAATCTGCTCTGCTTTCTCCTCCTGGTTCGTCTGGTCGATACAGATCGAGTCTACCCAGAGATACTTTTTCCCCAGGCGTCTTACGACTTCGAGGCTGTCTTCAATAGTCTGCGGCAGCCTTCCGAGCCGAACTCTGCGGTCGCAGGGCGGCTGGGCGACGTCGCCCCATACGTAGCTCAAGGCAATGTACTCGGTCGGCCGCTGTTGGGTACCAGGGTACGGCACGATGAGGCGGGAGTCCACGTTGATCAGCCGTATTTTGATCAAAGAAGGGGAGAAGATGACCTGGCATTCGCTGTGCTCCGCGCTGCATCGGGCAAGCCAGCTGGATATGAGTGTGTAATCGGGGCGAAGTCCCACGGCTCGAAGGCCATACCCACGGCCGTCATTGGGGCTGCTCTCCAGTCTTCCGAATTGGATCTGAACAGGCCCAGCATCCGAGCTGCCCAAAGAGCTACTATCGTCGTCGGCGGATTGCCAATCATCCCCCCTTGTCATCCACATCGAAACCGACATCTCGTAAGGCTCCACCCCCCCAAGGCTTCTCCGGTGCTTCATGGTAAACCAGGACAATGCCGGATCGACTGCTGGTATGACCTTGGCAGGGTAGATGAGGACTCCGTCCTCCTCACTCCTACCCTGTGTGTTGTTACCGTAGTAGTGGTTGGCGTCCGAGTCAGGGATGAACTTGTTGCACAGATCTCGACAGGCCGTGCACGTATCTGCAACCACTTCGTGCTCGCCCTCGTCGAAGATCAATCGCTGTGTGGCCGTGTCAGAATAGGTGCGGCGGTCGGAGGCGGAAGCGTCTTTGTTCTTCCACCGACGTAGAAGCCTCGGAATATCCAGCTGTCTGCATCGTTGGCAGACACTTTCAGTTTCGATTTCCCGAAACCGTCCCGGCAGCAGTCGCTGGAGAACGCGTTCTAGAAACGGCAGCTGGGGCGATGCGTCAAGGCGAGGTGTTTGAAGGGGACTTTCATGGTCCCGAGATTCGCTGCCCATGGTTCCCTGCCGTACCATCTAACTAATTAACCCATGTCAGTTTGGATCATCAAGAGCGCCTGGATTGTGGTTTATTGTAGCAAGGTACTTCACCTTTTGTGATATGTTGCGTCACTAGGTACACTCAGGGCAAAATAGAAAAAAATGATGGTTTAAGCGCTGAAGTTCGAGCTTCAGAAACATGTTTTGAGGGGTTAGCACTGCTGTTGATCGGTGCGGAGTAAGACGGCAGAAATATAACCCGCAGCGAGGTAAGACGGCAAGAATTACAACCTGGCAAGGGTTAGAGGTGAATTTCGGAGTTTTCTGAGGTGGGCTGCTGCGCCTAGGTCAATATAAAGGGGGGGGGTAACACTGGCCTGCCTTACTCTAACTTCCCAACTGTTGCGTTGTCACGGGTGCCATAATAGCCGTAAATAGCCGACTACGCACCAGTGTTTTGGCGTACGTAACCCTCCTTTCAGCCAATCAATACACCCACAGATCTGAACGAGACACCCGATAATGTATTGCCCAACTTTGGCCCAAGTCCCGAACGGGAGGCTTCTGCGGTATAACAACCTTCATCATCGCCCATATAAACTTCTATAACCCTCCTCCCTTGCGAAGACCTACTACTACAATGCTTCATACCAGAGTGCTCGGTCGAGGTCCCGAATTATATAGATGCCGCCGTCGCGCGTCATCCCGTCTCAGTGATCTCTCTGATGCTACAATCAATATCATGGGTTCATCTTCGATCAGCCCCCAACGCCATTGAGGAGCGCTTCGTCCAATCTGGTTATGCGGAGACGCCGAACGAGAACCCAGACCCGACACCTAGCCGACCCCTTTTCTAGAGGCGGCGTATATTTTTGCCTTGGTATAGTGTGGTTTCGCACAAGAACACCGAGCCGCGTGACATGTCCATACGCTAAAAGCTTATTGATGATGAGTAGGGATGAGTACATTCCGAGGGGTAAGAGAGGGTAAGGTAGAGAGGACCAAAGCGCGACTGGTGCCCCCCTAGCACCTGGCCAACACCTTCTAACCGGAGTGGCGCTTTCCCCAAGGTGCCTTTCAACGAGCCAAAGGCTGATCCCGAACGATAAATGGCATAGCATTGTTGATACGGCCGAAGGCATTGGTCTGGACGAGAAGGTACACAGGGACTCGGATAGGAAGTCGGACGAGGAACTTAACGGCCGCCATCTGGTCGCATTGGAAGCGGGTTCTACCCTCTGTTGGGGTCAATGGGGCCAAGGAAACATCCGTAAGTGACCTAGAGCGAGAGGACCAAGGAGGGGGGCGCAATATTTACCGCATGCTGACTTGCAGCCAGACAGTCATCCCCTCGTTTGAGCTGCTCTCAGGGACGAGGCATCTGCCGGGTCAGGACCGATTTTTCAGGAGGGTGCAAGTTCCTTCCATGCTCCAGAGGCTGGCGCTCGGGGGTCATCCGCCTGTCCCCGCAGCGAACAGCAATCCCGCCTTTCTGGACAAGCTAAATGGATATGTCGTCTTGGTTAGTAAGGACGCGAGCTCTGACAATATGTTGTGGCTCCATCAGCTCTTGGAGAACCCTCCGCTCTACGGCGATAACTCGAGTGTGAATCTGTCGTTGCCCATCGCCTATCCCTTGCCCAACATCTGTCCTCCGCTAGAGAACTTTGGTTCGTACATCCCCGATTCCGGTTCCACTGTTGCTGGAACCACTGCTTTAGGCCCCCACACGCCGATCACAAGCATAAGTACTGGTTCTCAGCCAGCGCAGGCCTTTTGCAAGTCGGTATACACATGCGCCGCCCTCTGGCATAACGGCGACTGCACGCGGTCTATCGCGCTGCGCCTCATGCTCTAGTTATCCCACCAAACGGTAGAGTTTTTGATTGTATTTTTGGTAGCCTCCCGCGCAGCGCCTACCGCAATTGCATCCGTGTAACCCAAGGTGGGCGATCTCTTCCTATCAGCAACAAGCTGCGCCGTACGGAAAGGAATGCGGCTGGGCCGTTGACTGCGCACTACTTTGCGGCCCGCATTGTTATGCCGCCCCCAAGGCTGACTCCGAGACGTGCAATCAACGCTAGCGGACTATCTAGTAGAAAGGTAGATTATAGAGGTTGTAGCAGATTTTGTTTTGTTCCTCCAGTCACAGCCTATCCTGCTGTAATACAAGGCAGTGTGCGCTATCCAACGTGCTCTAGTGTTTGGGGTCTCTCTGGGGTGGGGGCGATGCAATTGATGCAACACACATTCCGTACCTGGCCATCATCATTTGCTGGACAGTGTACAACTATTAGTTTCCTTGATATGGTATGGAACTTTCACGGGCAACCGCGCCAATGAGACCGCTTCACTGAACGGGCTGTGGACTGCACGCCGTTGAAAAAGTATTTGAACCTCATCATTCTCCCTCCCAGGACTCATATTTCTTAAGCAAAACAATCCTCATAACATCCATCACTCAATTGATCAGTCTTCTACCGACCATAGTTCGATATTCCCCCGATACAACATGTATTTCACCAAGCTTGCCACCCTTCTTGTCACGGCCGTGTCACTTGCCGCCGCCAGCCCTGTGGTTGAGCCCAGACAAGGCCAATGCCCCTGCCCCACGACCATGTGTTGTTCTCAATGGGGATACTGTGGGACTGGGCCTGAATATTGTAAGTTAACTAGTTAATACAGTCTGTTTGCCCAGTATAAATATTCACCTCGATGTCTCGCGCTACTAGGTGGTCCCACCACCCTGAAAGGTGGTGGTGTCATTACTTCACGCAACGCCGCCGCTACACCTCCGCCGGTTCGGAAGTAGAGGGATATCGGGACACTAGAGAGTGCCTCGGTGGAACATACTTGCTCGTGGCAATAGGGACCGTTGCGTTGCCAACTTACTATGGCGTATGGAAACATTTGAGTCATGTCTTTCCGATATTTCCTTCTGTGTCGAGAACGTTTTGGAATTTAGAAAAGGGGGTACTTTACTAGTTGAAGTAGCTACGATTAAAAAGCTCAGGAAGAAAAAACGCATATTTCCTGATTTGGTTTCAGAGTGTGCAAGATGCTCTAGTAGGGTAACAACCGCTGTAAGCCGAGGTCTGTAGTTCCTTCTCCAGAGGCTACATATGTGAGGATTCAGAGTGGACCCTAGATGCATCAGTTACTAATTCGACAACTACAGACGATAAAGGTTCTAGACCCGTAAATATCGGGACTTCTTGGTTCCTGGGACATGGAGATGTTGCTATGACCTATGAGGTCGTAGAGGGATAGGTGATGAATCTTATGGTCTCAACCTGTGACTTTCACGAGGGCAACCTCATCATGAGGGGCAAGCGGCACTTGTCAAAGAAGCCGGAGTTCAAATTCCTTCTGAGAGAACCGGCTGAATCGGGACCTTAAACTACCAAGCCAGCGGAACCCAGGCCGCTGAATGGCTGCGGCTGACCATAGGCGTACATTGGCAACGACTGCGAATCTTTAGGCAGAGAGATAGGAAATCAAGCCGAAAATACATCGCCAGGCTGCTTTGGTCAAAGGCGAGGAAGCACATACTTGCCTATTCTGCTCGGGTCTATGGACTCCGCCAGCTGTCCAGAACAAGGCTTGCTTGCAAACGTTGCTTCAAAGATCCGCGGATTTAAAGTTGGAAGCTGCACTTGAAAGAAGATACGTCAACCCATAACACGCAGTGGGCTCCCTCTTTTGCTCTGCGAAATGATATGTAGGGGTGGTAGCACAACAGAAAATAGACACTCGTCAAACAATGGAGACTCGCCTCACTCGACAGGAGTGGTCGAGAGGCATCGCATACCTGTGATCTGATATCAGATGATCACTACGGCCTCAAAAAGTGATGTCCTAGCCTTCTAAACAGCATGACAACATGTGCGGGGAGAGGTTTCTCGTGGAGGGCCGGAACAGTGTTTCCCACCAAAGATAGCTGCAAAGTCCCTTATATGTCACCGGGGAACGGCGTTACAAAACCACCAGTTCAAGGTTCTCCGACAGACAGCTGGCAGCAGGCCAGCACTTCGTTACAACCAGAATAAAGAATACGTTACAATAGGCAGGCTGTACCGGAGTAACTCCTATTCTGATTTCTTGGCTAACCGGGAAAACGCAGATCTCAAAGAACTAACCGGCTTACTGCAAAGCGCAAATTCATCGCGTCACGCCCACCATCAAACTTACACTAGAGGAAAACTAGCAGCCATAAGGACCTCGCTCCTAACAGATAAGGTAACCAAGCAACTCGTTGGGCAGTCCGCCTTCTTCGTAGTAGTCAAGGAATTGCGTGTTCAGTGCGTCAGGCACCATCTGCCTGCCCCTTTGTGGTGACCGTCCGAGCTGTCGTGATCAATTTAAGCCGAGTTAGTGAGGGATTTAGTCACCAGGTATACCTTCGCAAGCCCAATTCTCACGCAGCGTTCAGTGCTGTCCGGCCAAGGCAGTTACAGCAAAACCGTATGTTAACATCTCCCGTACCGCCAATCACGCAGGTAAACGGAGGCGGTGGGGGGGCATGAAACACGAGCAAGACGAAGGCTTAGCGAAGCCGGTAGGTTTTAGAGAATGGAAGGGACAACAGGACATCGGCACACTGCTGCCATTCATGCCCGCCAAGTCCGGCCGGTGTCGAGGGCACCCAAAGAGCCTTACTATCCGTATCATCACAGGCGTTGCGACGGAAGGAACGGCGATATTTGAGACAGCCTACGTCAGTTACGCGAGTGCTGCGGAATGCTAAGCACTTTATAGATCGGCAGGGAGTGGCTTAGTGGGCGAAATACAGGCAGCGTCGTGACGGCAGTTTGTGTCTTGACAGCAACCAATACGATTATCCCACCTGACGGCGGGGTTGCACAATTCTCAGTTATTACGACATAAAGCGGAGAACTGGAAGCGAATGGCATCGGATATTATATAATTACCAAGGTGAAAGAGTGTATGATATTAGCAGCGGTTTGCACTACTAAGAAAGCACCAATTCAGGGGTACAGTAAATATCAGAACTCTACGGGGATGACTGTAACCCAGGCAACACCCGCACCAAAAATGGGGTACTATTCGAGGTAGCGCTTAAAGTCCATGGCTTTGCCAGCACGAACTTCTGCCCTGCTAAATAAAAAGAGGGCATCCATAATTGGTATTTACCACATATTTAATACCTCGCTGTAAACAGCAGCTACTCCAGCCATCAGCCTGGTGCCGTCTTGTTAAATGGCGGCCCCCATTAGCTTCCAGAGTTATCATCTCCCTTGAAAATTTATCCATAGGGCCGGGTACCCGTATTCACAGACTCTGGGCTTGAGCCCCTGCGGTGAGGACTGACTAACCCTAAGATAAGAGTGGAAGAAGCACATGTGTAAGTTACGATCACCCATTCGGCGCACTCCGAACCTCATCTCAAACTACTGCAGCCGTCACGTCCAACTCTGCATCGTCCTTGAAGCCTAGACCTGACTTCCCAGTCAGGAATAAGCATCATGAAGACTGCGATGCCTTTCTACACGTGGACGTAAGGCTGGAATCCCCGTGCTGACTCGCGGTTGCCACCGACAGTGAAGATGATAACTGCGAAGATAAAGGCGCGTCATGGCGCCTTCGTCATCTGAAAGATCGCTAACACGGTCTACAATGTCTTCGCTCACACTCTTCGCATCTTGCCCGGCCCGTTTATTCTGCTCGGCTCTTCTGGGATTTGATCTGGAACTCGCCGACGATACAAATGACTGGGCAACCCGTCAGCGTGCCTTTACAGCATGGGAGCGCATATCGCTGAATGTGTATTTTACTCCTGTCCAGCATGATAAGTGCCTAGCTCTCATGTTCCTAGGTAAATCAAGAAGAGAACGTAAGCAATGTTAAACAATGTTCCTCCGATGCCGTGCAAGCCTTACAGCCACATAGAGTATTACCTGTTTACGGTTATACCACTGGCAGGCAATAAGACCAAAAACATCAGCTTAACTTACACTGGAAGCGACAGGTGCCATAGTAATTGATGGCCAAATTAAATGCATGGTCGCATCGCTTGGATAATATAGGAGACGCAATGGCGGTAAGATGTGTCCCACGGAGGGGGGAGGCTGAGTCGTGTCAGAGGCTGTGTAGCAATTAAACCGCAAGAGAACGTCTCCGCTATGGTTCAGCTTGTCGCTGCATCCCGGGGCATATAAAAGCAGACTTGGCAGGGACTGGCTGCTGTGGAAGCACAGGTCTGACATGGCACGAAGATACATGGAGCCTCAGTCTCAATGGCGGCCTTCTCCCGTCTGATACGCAGTGTCGCCGCTGCCATCTTCGCGCTGGCGTTGGTGCCGCTTGCAACAGGCACACCAAAGACTGAGCCAGCCAGTCCTCGGCCCGAAGTTGGCGCATTGTCAAACGGTGCCAACCCAACCGATCACCATTGCTCAGCAAGCATTGTTCAGAGCCCTCGAGGCAATATCATCATCACGGCCGCCCACTGCGTTGCCGGAAAGTCCAAGGTCTTCTTCACCCCTGGTTACCATAACGGCCAAACTCCGCATGGTACCTGGCAGTCGTCCTCGATTCACGTCAGCTCCGGATGGAGTAGCAGCCACGACATTAGCAACTCAGGTTCGCCTTTTGACTTCGCATTCATCGTGCTTCGGCCCCGTAGCGACGGCAAGAATGTCGCCGAGGTTACCGGTGCGTCTCTCACACTCAAGACCGACATCGCCCTACCCGTCAAGGTGCAAGTGATCGGATATCCTTCTCCAGGCAACGCCAAATACCAGGACGAACCCTACCTCTGCGACAGCACCGCATCCGCCGACGGCGACTTCATGACCCTGCAGTGCACCGGGATTCCAAACGGCTTCAGCGGCGGGCCATGGATCGTCAACAGCCGGCAGGTTATCGGTGTCATCGGTGGTAAGGGGCAATCTCTCCCAGACGCGGACCCGCACAACTACAGCGTACGATTCGGTGAGAGGGTGCAAGCCCTCTACAGCACCGCTGTCGCTGCGGCGGCTGGACCCGTGGAGCCCGCCGCTGGGTACCCGCTCGGAGACGGCGGAACCTGGAAACATGCCGACCTCATCACGTGCGGGCTCTTCGACCGTCTCAGTGTCGGGTATGATATGCTCGTGAAATGGAGCGACGGCGAGGTAACGCTGTATCTCGGATCGAGCGACAAAAACCCCCGAGACAACGCACCCTTTCGTGGCGAGCGCCAGCTGGCCAAACCTGGGAGCATTTGGAAGAACGCCAAGGCCATCGGCACCGTGGGGCAGGGTATCGTCGTGGTGTGGGTCGACGGCGAGGTGTCGTACTACGACGACGTCGGGAACGGCGGTTTCTCTCGTGAAACGCAGCTGAAGGCACCGAATGGTCTCTGGCGCGACCATGCATCGCTCGTCAGCGGGGTCGGGAACGATCTGGTGGTTGTGTGGAGCGACGGGGAGGTCAGCAAGTACGCCGCCATCGCCAGCCGGGCGCTTGGTGCCGAGACGCAGCTGGCGGCGCCAGGCGGCGTGTGGCGGTATGCCGTGTCCATCTCGAGCGGGCAATGGACTAGCCAGCTGGGTGACCTGCTGGTGCGATGGGTCGACGGCGAGCTCTCCATCTACTCGGATGTTGTGAACGGCGGGTTGACACGAGAACTGCAGATCTACCCGCCAAATGAGCTGTGGACACACGCCACAGTTGTTGCTGGGCACAAGCATGATGTCATTGTGAGATGGAGTGATGGCGAGGTCAGCTTCTACCCACGCGTCACAAACTCACTCGGGCAGGAGCTCCAGCTTGTTGCGCCTGGATGACATTTGCGGAGACTGCGAAGCTGCCCGTATAATTATATCCAGCATCCGTCAATTCAAGCTACCTGCATCTGTCCCTTTTTCAGTTCTGCAATCATCGCTAAGCCTCGCTACTGGACCCCAATAAAGCCATTTCTTCAACCAAGATATTCTAAGGAAACTGCTCCAAGATCTTCATAGTACATATAAAGCTTATCCCCAACAATCTCGTCATATAAGACCAGGTACTCGTAACCTTCGTGCCTCAAATATAAGCTTATCATATCCTCTTCACCCGTGTTTGCTGGCTCCGGCGCCGGGGGCCAGGTACGCTGTCGGCGCAGGACCGTGTAGACGCCCGGCCTAGGGACGGCCACAGGCCCAGCTTTCCTGCGAAAAGTGCTCGGAGCAGGTTATCGAAGGCGCAGTCATCAAACGTGTCCAGGTGTCAAGGCTCGAGCATTTCGATATTGGCGCCGTCGTCCTTCCCGATCGGGCCCCTGCGGCCGCTCTCTAAGGGGCTCGACAAGTCAGTCATAATGGTGTCCATCGCGGCGTGGCGATCAGCACCCGCTCGAGGTAGCTTTGGTGCGTGGACTAGGCGCCACGCGCAGGGGCAGGTGCGACGGGCCAGGGGTGGTGTCTTGAATCGTCGCTTGGCTTCCCGTTCGGCCTCGGCGAAACGTAACCTCTTGGTTTTCTTCGGGGGGTACGGCGAGTCGGGGACTTGAGCGCGAGTCCCCGTTTAGCGGCGCCAGCTTGCCGGACGGCCTCGAGACGGCCTCGAGCTGGGCCTTGGTGTAAGTGACCAGATTGCCGCTGGCAATATAAAGCCGGGCTCGGCGCTTTGAGAAGCGCGGGCACCCATCACTAAGCCTGGACGCCGCCAGGGATGCTATCGTGTTGTACAGTAGTGGTCTGAGGAAGTATAGAGATCTAACGGATGATTATCGAGATCTTCCAGGTTAGCGTCGCCCTCCAGCTCCGAGAATAATGTAGTGAAAGCCTGAGGCAGCAGAAATAAGATCTGAGCTTGGGGCGAGAACTGGATCGCTCACGCTAAACGGTAAAATTTCTGCCGGCAGAAAAGTTACATAGCGCATGGTAACGAGGACAGAATATGGGCTTATAGCTGAGAACTAGGTCGCTGACACGGGCGGTAAATTTCTACCGGTAGAAAAGATACATAGCTTACGGTAGCGGGGACGAAATATGGGCTCGTGGCCGAGAACTAGGTCTTATATTCTGCTGGTAACAACGGTGCAGGATACGGAAGAATAAGCGTTAAACGCTGCAAAATTTTCTGCCGGCAGAATAAGTGGGAGAAATCCATACTTAAATATCGGCAAGGTTGGGAATTTTATCCTATAAAAATAGAAACTTTACTAAAAACTTAATTGTTCATATCACTAAATTCTCTAACATTCCTAGCAGAAACCAAAATTTAAAAGACAGCTTATATATCCCTAATAGTATTATAGAGAATAACTTATTAACTAGATAAGAGTATAGACAGGTAACGTTACTGTTATTATCAGCAACTCCATCAGTACCGCATCCTTCTATAGCATAGTGATGTTATTAGTTCTTAGCCTGGTTTATTTTAAGTTTTTAGTAAGTATGGGTTACTTAGCTTTAACAATGGCTAGGCCGAGTTATACGCACACCCAGTACGCATGTAGGTCGTAATTAGAATTATTACCTGGGAGTTACCCTTACAGATTACACGTCGTCTACTTTCATCAAGAGGAAACTTTAGCCGGAGTGACTGAAAAGGGGCCTCTGAGGCTGTGCTGTAGAGGCTGATAGGCTCACCCTAGCTCAGGGAAGAATCAGGGGAAGCTCAGGACAAATCAGCCACAGCTCACCCCAACTCAGGATGACGGACGAAAAAGGAAATTTTGTGTGCCTAGATTCGTCGCAGGAAACCAGCCTGTTTTGTGCGACGAATCTGGGGACATAAAATTTCCTTTTTCGTCCATTGTCCTGAGCTAGGTGAGCTATGGCTGGATTTGTCCTGAGCTTCCCCTGATTTTTCCCTGAGCTAGGGTGAACCCATACACCGCCGCCGCACAGCCTCCTCGGAGGCCGCTTTTCAGTCCCCCAGCTAAAAGTTTCCAAATTGATGGAAAGCAGATGACGTGTAATCTGTAAGGATAACTTTCAGGCTCTCAGGTAACAATTCCAATTACGACATACATATGTACTGGATATTTTCAGATAAAACAGCAACTACCACTGCATTAAAGTAATGAACGTTCTGTACTTTTAGTGCAGCGGTAGTGTACGACAAATCTCCTCCCCTTAGCACAGGTATGACAGCTGCAGACACCTGGAACAGCTGTACCACAGGGTAGACAGAATTCGTGTTATGATGATTGGCGGAAAGGTAGGGGCCAGGTTTTGGGACCACCAGTCTGTGCTTTGCTAGCCCAGTGCTAGGGCAGCGCAGTGAAACTGTTATGGGGCCCAGAATTAGGCCCGTTTCCAGAGTACCAAGCTATATCAGACCACTTGCCAAGCGTCACATCTTCTAGGCTAGTCTCAGGCCCGAATTTTGGCCCAAAATATACCAGTACATGCCCTGGGATGGTATATAATACCCTAGCTCAAATTTTAGGATAGTACATAATATCCCAGCTCAGAATCTGGGATAGTATATAATATACTAGCACTAATAGGATATCCCATAATATACTAGTATATAATAGGATGGCTCAGAATATACCAGTTCTACGTACCAAAGACGGCCCGCTAGTGTTAGTACATTCGAATATTCACGTTCAACTAAGTAACAAAGAGCTTCTTACATACTTAAAGCCGATCACGTAGGGAGCTACCCAGTTACCTACTACAAAAGAAGGAAGGTCATGAACGATAACAAGATTGTTTCCGAGCAGGATTTCTGTAAGCAGCTACTTACCAAGGATGTATCTCCTTTCACCAAGTTTGTCACAGTTTAGCTAGTGTCACGGCGATGGAGGATCTGTTAAGTCAGGGCTGCAATGTGGTCTACCACGTTATTGGAATTTTAAGCTAAAGAAGAAAAGAAGAAAAGGAAAAAGGCTCTGCGCGTGCCGTGCGCAGAAGAGATGCGGTCGAGTGGCCTGTGCGCGATGTGGTCACAGGGCTTAGGGCTTGTAGATCCCCAAGGCTTCAGGGCAGTGGATCGTGACAGCTAGTTTGGCTTCGGTTTGGCTTAGTTTCTTTTAGCTCAAGTAGTTTAGGTTGGCTGTAAGGCGAGCGGCCGGATGGCGCAAGAGCCAGAACAGAGATTTCCAGTGGAATGACCAAGAGCCAGAACTCTCTGGACATAACACAATACAGTCAATTGAGCCTATTGCCAACACGTGGTGCAACCTAACAGTAACTCCTCGACTTTTTTCTGTCTCGCAGGCTTCAAGGTACAGAGCGCGTTGTCGGGGAGAGTAGAGGTCGCATATTGTAGGTGAGGGTTCGAAGTGGTTTTGCAACGGCATCAGGCCAGAGAGGGAGGGGGAGGAGACGAAGGAAATGAAGCAGGAGGGGCAGATGGTGCAGCGGGCCCAGCCGTATCAGTGCGAGTTGGGGAGGGGGATGCGGCCGGGGCAGGTTAGGGGGTTTGAGGTCATGGTGTTGTCAGTTTGTTGTGGAAGAAGAGGTTCGTCAGGAACTTGGTGGTGGCCGGGTTGGTTGGTAGTGTCGATATTTGGGTGCTGGAGTTGGGCGTTTGCCTGGGCGATGAGCTCATCCGTCTTGGCTTGGAAGTCTGTGAGGGGGTTAGTAGAGATATTGAGGGTGGAGAAGTCGGTTGCATTGTTGTGTTGGGACATAATGAACTTGTGCTTTTGGTTGGACTTTGTGGTTGGTTTTGGCAGCCAAAATGTTGAAGGGCAATTAGGTTGATTCTGAAGTTGGTAGAAGTGGGAGAAGCGGTGAGAATAAGGTGGTACCAAGTGTCATGCACCAATGCCGAGGGCTGAGCGCCAAGCGACCGGCCGCAGGCCTATGGCCATGAGGAGAGGGAATTAGGCTATTTAAAGCAACAGACATTTAGCTCCGCTACCTATCGTGCTTGCCATGGGTCCCGATCACCCGGCGATACACGAACCATGCTACATAGCGCAATGGACTTGGTTACTTAACAGGAAGAGTTGGATATAAGTCGAGGGGTATACTTTGCGCCCACCCCTGTTTGCGCCCACCCAATTGCATATATAACCCTGAAATCTAACCCTTGACATTTCCACCACCATGCGATAAAAACTTATACCAATTTACATATAGGTTAATAAGCTATTATTTAAGTTTAGTTAGTTTTTATTTATTTTAAAATAAAATAAATGAAAAATATAATAACAGTTAAAGTGTCAGCATATAATTTACATACTAATTTAAATATTTATTTATTGTATTATTTTTGCTTTTAAAAATGAAATAAAAATATAAGTATATATAAAAAAATCTATATAACTTAACTTTTAAAGTAAAAGATAATACAATAAAGACTTAAGAAATTATAACACTTTTGCATTTTTACTGTTAGTGCAGCTATAACCCTAGAGGGTTGTAGCCGCAATGACAGTCTAAAATTAAAATTATAATTACATAATGAATTTAAGAGTTAGAATTTTCATAATTTAATTTTACATTTCTTAAATTTTTAATATTATAAGAGTATTTTTGCTGTATTTTAGGTACTATATTACGTAAGATCTAGTAGGGTTATATTAGTATGCATTTTGAATTATTTTATATTATACTTTATATGTTGCCTCGAAAAATAAATTGAAAATAGTTTTGTTTGTTAATATTTACAAAAGATTTATCGACCAAGTTTCAAATTTTTTAATAAGGTACTAGTAAAGTTACGGTGTGCTGAAAACGAGGGTTATATATGTGGTTAGGTGGGCGAAAACAGGGGTGGGCGCAAAGTATGCCCCTCGACTTATACCATCATCGAAGCCAGCGGCCTCCTTGTCTCAACTGGGACCAACCGCGGCTGGTACCAGCAGTTCACCTCCTGCCGAGACTCATCATGGGCGCCGCAGTTCTTCGTGCTCAAGTCCGAGGCCCTGGGGTCGCACTACACCAGGGATGCGTATCTCTCAAAGGATGAGGAGGGGAGGTTCTGGGCAACGACGGATATTCTCACGGGAAATCATCTGTTTGAGTGGGCTGGTGGTGGTAACCCGTATTGGGGATTGGTGCATGCTGAGACGGGAGGGTATTTGACGGCGGTGGGGGACGGGTTGGTGCATTTGGGGCCGAAGAATTGGGGTGGGATCAGGCTTTGTGGAGGGAGAGTTGATGGCGATGGACTGGGTTGAAGGCGGAGATGTGAATGGTGACATCCGACACAGGCATCACAATGGTGGAACAACCTAGTCGTACACTGTTTGGACGATGCAAATTGGTGGACTTGTGCTTCCCTTGATGTGACTAAGATAACTATCTAGAGGAGAAGAAAACTATCAATACAAAGGCCACGATCTCGACTCTGTGTTCTAGATGCGCAGCTCAACTCTCGTCGGTCCTTCTCCAGCTGCCCTCAGGCATCGATCCACCCCGCGAGGGTATGTGTCGGTCCCCTCTCCAAGATCCGCCGCGCGATGGCATGTATACACGATGGGAGCCCGTATCTCTCATCGATCCAGTGCTAGATTGGGAAGTCTCCATTCTCGCTCTGCGCATCGACCCGAAAGAACCCGTACCAGAACCAGACGCAGACGCAGACCTCATGCTTCTGGCTTCCTGTTGTCGTGCTGTCTCAGATGAGACCTTCTCGATGAACTCGCGGGGGAGGTGCTTCAGCCCAGTCGTCTTCAGTACATCCTCAAGGATGTAGTCGCTGTACTCAACATAACGCTCAGAAAACAAAGACCACATGCTGGCGATGAATGCATTGTTGTTGTGTGACTTGGGGCAGTACATATTGCTGCCGATGAATGCCTTCACAGCCATATCAACACCATTGGAGTCCATGGTGATATCGGAACAGGCATCGAAGTCCAACATCCACAGTGATGTGACTCTCTTGGTGAAGTTGAGGGTGTTGTGCTGCACTCGGTCGTATGTGCTGGTGTAAGGGGCCATGGTCGACAACTCTGAGGCCTTGCTGACGGAAACCACCTTCTCCTTCAGCGGGGAGCTTCCAATCACGAACTCGATGTCCTCGCCATCAATCTTGGTATGCCAATGCAGCACAGCCAATGCGCGAGCCATGCTCGTGCATAGCTCCGATGCATCCAGGCCGAGGTCCATGATCTCATCTGCATGGAGTCGGAAGTTGCGGAGACTGAAACCGGGATAGTTCCCAGATCCATACTTCAAGCGCCCAAGATACGGGCGGATCAAGCAGTCCTTGTTAGCTTCATACTTCTTCGCTGACTGCTGATACATGGGCGGACAAAACTTGTCGATGAGAGCATTTCTGATGGGGAGGGGAAGGGGAAATACTCTCTCCATGCAGAGAACATGGCGAGCGACTCGAGGGAACAAGGGCAGATCGGTAGTGTTAGCTTGTTTGTTTTCTAGACTGTCTAGTATTTACTAACGGCGCTATCCTTCGATGAGGAGGTATAGAGGACATGGGGAGAAGAGAGACCGAGTATCTTACCAAGCTTGCCCATCATAGACAACTCACAACAAATACATATTCTCTTTACCTACCTACCTATCCAAGGCATTGCTGCACTACCCGAAACTCCCCTTCGCCCTCTTTGCTAGGAAAATAGCGGAGCTATTAGTAACTTGGTCGGTCGTCAAACCCCAGTCCCAGCTCATGTAAATACTAAAATCTCAACCCCAGTGCTCTCATCCTCCGGCCACTTTTCCCCATCCATAAGCCCATGGACATACGCAGGGCATACAAACCCATACATACCATCACCGTCATTGCGCCGAACAATCATGGGAAATCTCATGCCCGAAATGAGCGCGATCTGGTCACCAGCCTGCGCCAGCTCCGAGCCCGTGCCCATATATCCGTTTTTCGTCGTGAAGAAAGTCCTGCCCGTGGTCATCTTGAAGATCCAGCGGTGGAGATCCCGTGCTGTGCAGTAGTTCGCCGCTATCATGCTCCGCCAAGCCGGTGTAGCGATGATGGATTCTGGGTCGACGCCCTCATGGAAATAAAGCATCTGTATAGCCGGACGCTCGAGCGCAATCTTGACCGCCTCGTCGATGAGATCGAGAACTTCCTGTTCGACGTCAATTATACCCGGATACGACGACATCATTATGCTGACCCATGTGCCGACCTGTGCGAGGACATCGTCGGCGATGGTGTAATGCGGAAGGAGCCCAATCACGCCGTTTTGCACAAGGGTCCGTCCAAAAGCCTCCCATGCCGCGCCCGGGGGATAGGCGCCGTTTCCGAGCTGGATGACTAGGACCACCCACTCCTGCCAGGTCTGGACGGATTGCTTCATCTGGCGCAAGACGTCATCCGATCGCGGAAAGCCATGCACTGGCTCCCCAGGGGAAAGATCCTGTGCGTCAGGGAGGTTTGAGCTCGGCCGATGGTTTATCGTGTCTATGATGACCCCCGCGGCGTGTAGCTCGCTGTCCCCGACAAAGTAGAAGCGAGGTTTCGATGCCTTCGATGTTGCCACGCGTTCAGGCCATCCGTGTCTCCAGTGGTTCCCGCATGTACTCCAGTCCGGCGACCAGGACTCAAGATCGGGGATTGTGGGCTTGTGACCGAGGGAGTAGAGTAGATCGAGGGACTGCTCGCGGGGCATGGCCAACCGGGCAAAGTCAGAGTAGACCCGCGATACGGGCCGATCGTAGTCCACCAGTGGGAGATCTCGGTAACCCAGCGCGGTGAAACATCCGTACAGCCCGTATATCTTGTCTCTTGGGTTCCAAGATTGCAGCGGGTGGACCAAGGCGAGCAGCTTGGATATGCGCCGATCTTTTTGTCGTTCCATCACCAGGTGTGGACTTAAGGTGGGCTGCACAATGCCTCGCAGATGCTGGTATACGTGTATTCTGTTGAGGAGCTGCAGGTCGTTGGCTATATCGGGGGTGGTGTTCTTTTCGATTTGTGCCAGCCACGTCATTGCATATTGGAGCCTAGGCCAGGAAATCTCATACTCGCCGCAGAGTATCCGAGCATCGGTCCCCAAGCTCAGTTCTTGAGCGGTCCATATCCGAGTGAACCAAGATCGCGCGAAAATATCACGCAGCATGTTACACGAAGGAGTTCCTGCGCGACCGTACATTTGTGTGTTTTGGTCTTGAATCAACATACGAGGTGTTAGTGAACGTCATTGTAACTTAAATGGAGGACAAGACAGCCAAGGTACTTACCTCGAAAAGCTTCTCTCCGTGTCCTGGTCTTTTGCTCGATTTCACTGACAAATGCTGGCTCCCATGCTGACTGCAGATTGTTCATGCTGCTCAGCCTGCTCAAAATACCGCGATCTGTGTCGAGAATGGCGAGGATATCTTCCAAGTATGCCAGACTTCGATCGCTCGCTTCGGTCCCTTCGCCCAACCAAACGAGCACCTTGCGACACTTGGTGTATATCTCGGCCATGAGAGGCACCTGCGTGTTTTTCTCCTGCACTGACTGCTGGTCGATGCAAATGGAGTCAATCCACAAGCACCTGTCGGACTTCTTCCGCAGCCGAAGGAGAGCCCTCTCGCAGTTCTTCGTGATTCTCAGGGTGCGCCCGTGGCACTTGATGGGGCGATCTGGGGCCTGGCCGTCCCATGTGTACGATAGGGCTTCGTATGATTGGGCCGAGTCCAGTGGGACCTCCTTGAGCTCCAACTCTAACGGCGGCGGCTGCTGTCGGTCTTGCGTCTGTTGGTCCCCCGCCGACGGCAGCGAGCGAAAGAGGCCGCGAAACAGAACCCGACGAGTGCCTTTTAAAATTATTACTCGGATGGACCGAGCTGACGACAGCGGCTTGTGCTGGTAGATCTCTGGTTCCTCCATATCGATCAAGCTCGGGGGATCAGAACGAGGGAGCTTTTGGCGATACAGTTGATATCTCAAGCGTTGTCTGATCGCGCGCTTGGTCGGAGAGGGCATGAGGTCGGCGCGCGTTGGGGAAGTGGGGAACTAAATTCCCGTCAGCCGGGGGAACTGCCACCCACTCCCGCACCGTCCCCTGTTCCGGATCAGTCTGCACACACCGGAATCACATGCTGCATGCATCCTCCGTGCGTGCTGGACCTGCTGCAGCACGGATACCTCACTTCACGCGCTTGTTTCTGTTTACCTGTCAAAGATCTTATTGCGAGCCAGAGAAGTGAAGTGACCCGACCACCGACTGACCTCGCCTTTTATACCTCAAATTTCCCCTCGCAGTCATCACTTCGCCCATCACTGCTTCGTATACCGAGCCTTCTGCATATCACCC
>Ga0247758_1000837_pt1 | contig 26167 bp, 26 predicted proteins | sample UWRJL156409C4_FD_180950 | JGI IMG/M metagenome (GOLD analysis project Ga0247758, IMG submission 180950) | Plant litter microbial communities from Arlington Agricultural Research Station in Wisconsin, United States - UWRJ-L156-409C-4 | ecosystem: Environmental > Terrestrial > Plant litter >... | reverse complement strand
GGAGGAGGATGACGACCTTGGGGGGGTTGACGCCGCCGGTTCCGTAGAGGAGGATGGGTTTGAGGTTGGAGTTGGAGTTGGGGTTGGTGGTGTTGGTGGCGGACATGATGGCGTGTTGGGATGGAATTGTTGTTGTTTGGTTGCTGGTAGGGTAGGAGAGGTGTTTGATGGGTTGAATTTGATTGAAGCTTGGGGTGTGGGGCGGGGCTATTAGTACCTGCCGTTCGTCTGTGGTGTTTTGGGGGGTGATGCCATCGCGACAGCCTTGTGAAACATGCCGTTGGTCAGCTGAGCAGTAGTAACATGGATTACCAATGATGGGTAATCAGAAATGTGAAATGATCCCGCTTTTACTTTCGGCATGGCGTCTTGTCCTTCGTTACAGGGAGAGCCTTCCGGCAAGGGAAATTTCCGTCCCGGCGCTAACTTCCCGCCTCCGACTCCGTAGAGCCCCGCCCCGAGCATTTGGGCCAACCACCAAGTGCGCAGCTCAGCTCAGCCCTTTGCATTCTGTGAAATTGGAGATGTTCAGCCCTATGATGCAGCTGCTGAATTACTAACGATTTAAAATCGGATGTGCAGCGAGTGCCTGGACTGACTGATTCAAGGCCGGTGTGCTCGGCCTTCCCGGTTGTGCGAGCTCCGAGATGGCTGTCAATGACGCGATTCATCTGTCCAATCACAGAGAGCTCCAGTTTCCTATTTCGGTAACTGGGCCTCGGCCTCGGCAATACAATAAGGCAAACGTGCCTCAATCGTGAATGGACGGGGCTCTGCGAAATATGGCTCGATAAACCTGCAGAAACTTCTTTTGAGTTTGAGACTCGTCGAATCTTGAGAGCGGCTGGCGTGAAAAAACCCGGCCTCCACCAGGACTTTGAGGTTCGCCTTGCTTGGAACTCAAAAGTTTGTACTTCTGCTTGCGAGATTTGGGCCGGCTAGCGAAACGCTCAAAACACAATAAATGAACGGGAATCGTGGTGCAACTGGGCAGTTTCTTTGCAAGCCCGTTTTCTACCCTCTTGTGTAATTAGGTACAATTTCGAACATCGGGTATCTTGACACGGTCTTCAGTCCTGCCAAGCATTCCACCTGGGTACCTGACTTGCGCCGCACATCCTCACCAACCCCCTTTAATAATCTCCGTCTCCAAACAAAACTATCACATACCACAATACCCACTGGAAAGTTCGGCATCCCGTCCGCTCCCCCACAGACAAGCTAGTGAGGGCCAGACTCGTAGTTGGGTCTGATGACAACCGGCGAATCCCTGGTGTTGTATGTATTTTTTGCTTCATTAGCCTTGACTTTTGCCAGCACCTGTTCCACTCAATACTACCACCAAAGTGCCCGATCTGGAAGGATGCTGGTACTTCATTGGTGCTGACAGCTGGTGAAATGGAAGAGATGCTTGACTGACAACCATGGCCTGGTGAGCTCTCTTCATGTCGCTCTCTCTTGCCTTTTGACCCTTTTCACAATCTTCCTCAGGGTATGTCGGAGTGGTCTTTACGGCCTCTCGTCCGTCGGTATCATGCCAATCTTCAACAAGAGCAAGCTCGCCTCCTTCGCCCCTCCTCTCCAACCTAGTTTTTACAGCCTTTGATCTTTGCCGTAAGCCTTCAGCATCGGACAGCAATCCCAGCGTGAGTCCAGAGTGCAAAGGGTTGCAATTGAGAAGTCTCTGGGCACCTGGGCTTCGGAGTTATGTGTCATGAGGATGACAGCGGCGAGTAAGATGGCAGTCAGCGCGACTTAACACACCACCAAGGAGATGAACATCCCTGTGATAATTCCTATCAGCTCGCTGCCAATCATCAGACCAGTGCAGGCATCGACTCTGTAAGTTCTGTTGGTACTGTCATCTATATTGGCGGGGATTTCGAGAACGACGGTCTGCTTCATGACGGCTGCTGGGCATGTCCCAGCCCTCGTGCGAGGAAATAACTGTATATAGATTTGGATAATGTTTCTTCCATGTATCTACAGCATATGGAGAAGAGCCTAAAGGGCAGAACTACCTAGGTAGGTAGTAAAATTTACAAAACACTAACAGAACAAACAAAAGCTATAGGTACTTGTGAAGGCTAATAACACAGCCAGTAACAGCAAACGTCCCGTAAACTTCCTTTCAGGCGCTGATATTCACACACGCCATCTCCCCAGTGATTGTCCCTTCATCACAGTCGTCTTGGTCTTGGCTGTTGCTGACCACCACCAAGCCGCATTCATAGTTAACATTAAGCTGGTGCAAATCCGTGGTGACACCAGGACCCGGGCCCGGCCTGGGCGCAGTGCCCATTACCATAACAACGACATCGTACTCCCGCCGCTGGAACGAGTCTATTAGAGGTCAGAAAAGTAGAATGGCACTGTGTCCGTGGCGGCACTTACTCGAGCGAGTGCGTCCCGGGAAAATGAAGAACGAGCAGCTCATCTCCCCTACCAGTCATCCCGTTAAATCTGAACCAGGAAAACATCACTTCTTTTTGGTTTGTCTAATGCAAAAAGACTTGCTGGCAGTCTTCTTATCCATTGTGATTCGGGTGTCGGGAGGCATCCGTCTCCTGCTGCCCGCGTTGTGGGGACGGGAGACAGTGCCGGGTCGGGGCATCGCCTTCCTGGCTGGCCTTTGTTAGCCCGCATTGGATCACCATAGCTTTGCACAGTCCCAGCCCCTGTACATCCATTTACTGAAGATGAGAGAGTTAGGGGAGTCGGAGTACACATCTCGATGGGAGGATTTGACTTGAGAATGACGAGGTGGAGCACTCGACCCATCGAGGCCAACCCGCGTTCCTGCCTCCATGTCCCGCATGATGAACCTGAGGTGCGTATCGGGTAAGGTACTCCAGAATTTCCTGAACTTGGGCGACTTCCTTTGTTTGTATAGTTCACAGGGAACTCAAGCGCACGAAGTGCTGAGACTCAGTGTTTCAAGGTAAATAAACTTCCACTCTGAATGGCAGGACTCAATCGTGGAATTACCTACCTGTCCCCGAGGATCTCATCTCAGATTGTGCCGCAATCAGTCACCACCGGCTTCATGGCGCTGTCATGTTCCATTTCCTCAATCGGCAAGAAAACGCCGTGCATGTCTCAAATCCAGCGAGAGGCGGCAACACCAGATTCGCAAGCTTAGCGAACACCTCGGTCTGGGAGTTGCCAGGTCCAAAAAGAGGTTTAGCAAAAGGACATACAACACCAGGGATTCGCTGGTCGTCACCGACCCAACTACTAGTCTGGCCCTCACTGGCTTATCTATGGGAGAGCGGACGGGATCCCGAGTTCTCCAGTGGGTATGGTCGTATGTGACAGATTCTGCCACTCACACCAGTGATAGAGGACGTCCAGTTGTGCAACCGTCCAATCAGATCCAAGCCCAGGCGGTACAAGTGCCCAGGTTGCCCAGAGTTGGGCCAATCAGCCGCACCTGAGGTGTGCCCTTGTCACTCAGCTTATGCGCCGAAAATATCTTTCGACATGCACGTTCTAGATCCCGATCTCGTCTGTCCGTATAATGCGAGAGGTACTGCAACAGAGAGGCAACGGCACCGTGGGGTTCTACGATCGGCCCTCGGTTGTCGCTGCCGATGCAGCAGCTTACCCGGGATTGGCCACCTCGGTTTACGTCCCTATAGGGCCTGCGCGGTTGTTATGCTAATAACCAACCTGTAATACCCGCAATGGGATGCGTATGATTTTCACTACGACAGGCCATTTTGAATGGGCAGCCAAGCGGTATGTACCCGAGCAGCCGGAACCGCGATCCGGGTTGCTACAGCATTGCGATTGGGGCGCTAAACAACAAGCCGGCGCCGTAATTGCGGTGGAAAGATTCGAATCCGCGACACGGTATAAAGCGTCGCCAACTGTGTCGAACATCACGAACTTCCGGAAATCACGACGGCTAACACCAATAGCATCAGCAACCATGAAGTCCCTCCTCTTCACCTGCACCCTGTCACTGTTCTCGACGCTCGTCGGCGGCGCGACCTTCTCCAACCCGCTTCGAACCGTTAACGGCTCGGACCCTTTCCTCGTCTACGTCGATGGCTACTACTACCTGATGACCACGACATGGCGAAACGTGCAAATCGTGCGGGCCAAAACCCTCGAGGGGCTCAAGACGGGCGAGGCTAAGACCATCTACACCATGAGCAACCCCAAGCCCGAAGGGAACGACGTCTGGGCGCCGGAGCTGCACAAGATCAACGGGACCTGGTACGTATATTTCTCCGAGGACCGCAAGTCCTGGGTCCTGACGGGCGGGTCGGAGCCATGGGGTCCATATGACGACAACAAAAAGCAGGTGCACCGGGAATGGGGCATCGACGGTACCATCGTAGACATCCAAGGCCACGGGGATTACTTCGTCTGGTCGTGCACCACCCCCGACGAGCTGCAGTCGCTTTGCATCGCCAAGCTCCTCACGCCCACGAGCATTGGCCCCTTCTCCACCCTCTCGCAGCCCACCGAACCCTGGGAGCGCGTCGAAATCCCGGTCAACGAGGGGCCCGTTGGTCTGTACCACGGCAATAAGACGTGGATAGCGTATGCCGCGAGTTTCTGCAAGACGCCTGACTACGCTGTTGGCACCCTGCTCTGGGACGGGCATAATGATCCCCTCAAGGCGACCTCCTGGACAAAGTCCGGAGGGGCAGTATTCAGTTCTGCTAACGGAAATTACGGGGTCGGACATAACGGGTGCGTGACCCCCCATTTCCTCCTTCTTTGATAAAACTAACATGAGCCTTCTTCCAGGTTCTTCACCAGCCCCGACGGGACAGAAACCTGGAACATCTTCCACGCCACCCAAAACTCGTCCGGAAGCTGCGGCTCCGACCGTCAGACGTTCGCTCAGAGGGTCAACTGGAACGCTGATGGCTCGCCGAGCTTTGGCGTTCCAGTCAAGCCAGGGGAGCTGATGCGAGGGCCATCTGGCGAGAAGGAATAGTTTCAATCAAGGAAAGATTTGTAGTAAGGTACGTGTTTGCGAAGGCTCTGGCCGAAAGAAAGGGTTCCCTCGGCCAGTGTAAAACATGTCCTATTACTGTCAAACTAGCCCATGGTTTTTGTTATTATAGGTTATCTTCTATTTAGAAAAAGCCCATTTGCATTCTTAGAGGGCCGTCCTGAATTTTGAAAGGCTTCTCTACATTCTAAAAAGACTGCTCTGTGTAAGGACTTCCACACTACCTTTCTGCATGGACATGGTTTCCCTGCCCTTGCGGTGCTGTCAAAGCTCCTCGAGCTTGTATAGACACAACTTGACCGGCAATCTTGCTCTGCGCAGGAGTACGGCTCATGGCGGGGTTTGTTTCCCCTTGACTGGCAATCTTGCTGGGACGCCTTTAATCTTTCCAGTGATGCAAACTCGCTTTTCGTCAGGCTTTAACTCGTTGATCCGTCACAGCAAGATGCCGGTGAGCCCATCGGGTCTTGGCCCGATGCCAGAACACCAGCACAACGGTATCTGGTGGAATTCCCCAGCATCCTCCTTGCGTCATTTAAGGACACCCTAATGGCCCTTTAGCAGATGTTTCAGAAGCCAGATGTGCCTTTCAGTGAGCTTATAGCGCCAACTGATGGCTGGCAGGGTTTGTTTTCAAAGTCACCGACCCTCCAATCGCACCCACCGTCATCTCTCCCCCCCCTTCCTTCAAAAACACCCGGATTTGGCACGATGCCTGTGGCTCCTCGTTCTATCAGCAACGGCTCCCACAGACACTTCATTGAACGCTTCACTAAGCGAGAGCCCCAAAAACGAGTAGTCAAGAAGCGACGGAAAGAACTTACGGCTGCACAGCGGGCTGGCCTGCGCCGGCAGCTGAAAGATATTCGGTTTCTTAAACCAGCGTATGCGGACAACTCTAAGGTCAATATTGCCGGAATCTTGCGAAAGTGGAAGAAGTATGCGACTCCCGGGATTGCTCCCTTTCTGATGACAGACTGCTAACATTGGAGTCGACGTACTGCGAGTCCAGCGAACTGGGGCCATGGAAACCTGCACTTGAAGCTGCTGACAAAGCCATGGCCATGGATTTCCTGGACTACCTCTAATGGAGCGTCTCGGCAGAACTACGGCGCGGAGTGGTCACTGGGAGTTTGGAGTTGCGATCCTAGTACCCGGTGTCGAGGTTACGATGTATGAGGGTATTTAGATCTCGACTTTCCTGAGGGTACACTCACTCTATCTTATTATCACTAACACTTTCGGACCTTGTCACCATGGCTCTCAAATCCTCTCTATGGCTATGTCTGGTAATCCCCGCGCTTGCGGCGCCGGGTAAATCACCTGTCAAGGGACTATACACCCCAAACCCATCAAGAAAGTCCATCTCGGGCCGCGCCCCTTCTGGCTCATCGAGCAGATGGAAGATAGCCCCCTCAAGAAGAAGCTTGAATCCTGTACTGAAATGGAAATGAAGCCTAGCGCTTGGAGCATCGGACATCGCGGCGGTGGCACGTTGCAGTTCCCTGAGCAGACGCATGATTTGATCATAGCTGGCGTGAGTTCCTTTCCCCTTCAAACCCATCCCCATTGTTCCCTCTCTCCTTCCCCCCCACCACCTCCTAACGACCCCCAGACACATATGGGCGCCGCCATCCAAGAATGCGACGTAACCTTCTCCCGGGACCTAACCCTCATTTGCCGCCACTCCCAATGCGACTTACATACCACCACCAATGTGCTCACCATCCCTTCTCTGGCCGCCAAATGCTCTGTTCCATTCCGTCCTGCAAACTCTACTTCATCTGCTGCCGCCAAGTGCTGTACCTCCGATTTCACCACCGCAGAGCTTTCCACTCTCTGCTCCAAAATGGACGGCTCCAACCCAAACGCCATAACCCCCGCTACCTACCTCGACGGCACACCTAAATACCGCACCGATCTCTACGCTAAAACATGTTCCCCCATTCTCACACCCAAGGAATAAATCCACATCGTGGATGAGCTTGGACTGCAATTCACGCCCGAACTGAAAACACCCGAAGTCGCTATGCCCTTCCCTGACCCCTCCTCCTCATTCACCCAATCCGCCTACGCTCAAGTAATGCTTGATGAATTTAAAGCTGCGAAAATCCACCCCTCCCGCGTGTGGCCTCAGTCGTTTCTGTATGCGGATGTATTGTACTGGCTGAAAGCCGAACCTTCCTTCGGTCGCCAAGCCATTCTGCTTGACGAGTCTGCCGACACAGGACCGGTGGGGGAAAGCATCAAGAATCTCACCCGGTACACTAAAGATGGGGTCAAGATCATCGCCCCTACCCTGCCCTACCTCGTCACAGTCAACAACAAAACGGGGGAGATCATCCCAAGCGAATACGCGAATAAGACGAAGGAACTGGGTCTCCAGATCATAACCTGGACTCTGGAACGGAGCGGGTGGCTGGGGGATGGAAGCGGGGGAGGGTATTATTTCGAGGGTGTAAAAAATGAGATTAAGAGGGAGGGAGATGTGTATAAGTTGTTGCATGTGTTGGCGAACGATGTTGGGGTTAAGGGGGTATTTTCGGATTGGAGCGGGACGGTTACGTTCTATGCGAATTGTCTGGGGTTGGTGTGGTAATTGTTTTGGAAAGAGATGAAAAGGGGAATGAGGGAAAGCAGAGGGGGGGGAGAACACTGGGGTGGATGAGGGATGGGTTTGAATAATGTGTAATGGAGAAATTCGGTCGTTGGTATAAAGTGGTAGGTTGGGGATGCACTGAAGTACAGCTTTGGTGGTTAGAGTGGTGTCGCGAACAAAAAAGGGACATACGTCGAGCCCTCTAGCTATCACTTAGTTGCGGACCAAGCCTTAGGATGTTGACTGTGCGCTGAAAGAGCCCATCATCGCCTCTCCTACCATGGAAATCGACGTCAAGATTTCGACGCAAGCACCAACCGGACACTGATGATGGCACTAGTAACGAAAGACATACGTTTCTTCATAGGCCTATACACTACTCCTGAGAGTTACAAAATAACAAAAATAATTCATTCGACACAGTACCAGGGGATTGAAAATCCTACAACGTCCTCCAGTTAAGTTCCCACCCAAGCAGGTGGTAAAAGAGGCATCTCTATTCCAGCACCTGTCACTCATTCCCTAGACAAGCATGCTGTTCCTCAGCTCATCCTTGATCTTAGATGCGGTCCACGGGTCACCAGAGGGAACAAGGACTGGGCCAGCAACGGTTTGAGGGGCGAATTTTTTCAACGTTGAAATAGAAGTGCCCTTGTTGATCTGGATCTGAAGATTGTGTTCCTGGGCACTGGTCATCTGTAGCAATCTCGTTAGCACAGAATGGGCTTTCACTAGCCGCTGAAGTAGTGTTTACGTACACCCTGCATGTCCAGCCTGAAATCATCGTCGGAATAGATAGTACCTCCCGATGTCGGAAGTGCCTCCAGATCGCTGTCTGGGATGTCGTCGATAAATGCCTTTAGAGCCTTGGTTGCCTTGCCCATGGTGAAGTTGCGGTAGACTTGACAGCGGAGGCTTCAAACTTGATGTGAATATGTAGGAAATATGTTGAGGTGTTGATTGTATTGCTTTGAAGAGAGATAGGCTATTGGACACGACGACTATATACCTATGACTTTGACCAGGTATCGACGCGTCGTATACGGTCGCAGCCGAGAAGCTATAGAATACATGTATCAACTGCTGTTAGCCGCCGTCTTCGGGTTGCAGGCCTTACCTGAAACTGATTGTTGGGGTTATTTGAGGCCGTGTTTGTATGGCCCCAGTTCCCACGGCCGCCGATCCTTCCACGCTAAACGCCAACTCGCACGATCGGTCCGGCCGACAGTTTGGTGCGTGTTTGTTGGCTGTGTTTGACAGCCGAAGGGCGCTTCCGATCCCATGGGTCCTACCCCAGTAGCTGACCAAGACCACTAACAGCTGTCGCAGGGGGCGCTTAAAGTGGAGGCCATGCAGGTGACATTAGTATCTTCTAATTGGCCAGAGGAAAGCGGGGCTGAGTAAACCAGGAGGGGTGACTGGAGCACATCCAGCCGTCCCGAAAGCAACGATGGCATTCCAACAGGTCCAATTCTGTTTTACCCTCGTCCTCTTCCGCCCACTGAGCCACGGCCACACCGACCACCGACTTCAAGCTCGTTCCCAATCCCATCCTCGGTCGGCCAGCGCCCGTGTTTTGTGCATCTCGTCATCCAATCACCCTCGCATCCAGTCGACATGGCGCTCCCGGAGCAAGACGGTCTGCGATGGAAGGATACGTTATTCGATGTAGTGCCGGAGTGGACGCGGAAGCCTTCGGTGGAAGCGATCGAGAAAGTGTGCCGCCAGCAACTGAGCATCCCGCCCGACGAAAGCTGCGAGGTTGTCTTCCACGCATCCGGCCTCTTCAATAAGCTTTACAACATTAGGCGTGCCAACAGTGCCTCCTTGATCATGCGCGTCACACTCCCCGTCTACCCGCATCACAAGACGCGCGCCGAGGTGGCTACTCTGCGGTGGGTACGCGATAACACATCGATTCCCGTCTCTGAGATCTTCGCGTTTGACGACACCAACAACAACGAAATCGGATTCGAATGGATCTTGATGGAACTCATGCATGGTACACCGGCACATACCCGTTGGTGGGATATGTCGATGGAGCAAAAGGTCGCCTTTACGAAGCAAATGGCCAAGTTCCAGGCAGAGTTGTGTGGGTTCCAAAAGGCCGATTCCCTCTTCAGGAATATAGGGACGCTGGATATCTGCTCCACACCCGATGACGTCAAAGGCTCGAAGGCAGTCGCTCCCGGTCTCCTAGTCTCCCACGAGTTCTTTATGGGCGACCACCTCCATTACGACATTCCACGTGGTCCTTTCCGCTCCAGCCATGACTGGCTGAGTACCAAATTGGACATTATCCTGCAACACCAGACCGCCGTCCTCAAGAACTCGGAGGATGAGGACGAAAGGGAAGATGCCGAGGATATATCGGCTGTCGTATCGAAGCTGCTCGCTCTAGTTCCAAAGGTCTTCGCCCAGACTCTCGAGGAGCCAGAAACCACGTCGCTCTACCATCACGACCTTCATCTCAATAACATCTTGGTCAATGAACACAGCGAAATCACAGGTGTTTTGGACTGGGAATGTGTCTCAGCGGTGCCAATCTGGATGTCAGCCAAACTTCCCAAGTATCTGGAAGGGCCAGTTCGGAAGGAGGAACCGCACAAGGAGACATACGGGGATCTTGAGGAGCGAGGAGAGGATAGCCTATACTTTATCCATAGGATGGAGTATGACGCCACGTACCTAAGGAAGGTTTACAAGGCTCGGCTGAAGGAGCTGTGGCCGGAATGGCCGCTTGAGGAGAGTCATGCTGAGATTGATTTGTTTGAAGCGATTGAACACTGTGATGGGATATTTTCGAAACGGGTGGGTAGATGGGCTGATCGTGTATTAGATGGCGATATGGTGAGGTTCGATATATCAAACCCTAGGTAGCTGGACACGCAGGATTTGACGGCTTTTTCGTGTATGACTTCTTGTGCGCACCTCGCTTGGGATAGCTCAGTGTAGAGGTGTCGATAGAGCTTTGATGATTTCAGTTGCGAGTCTGTAGTGGTGGAGGGAAAGATATGCCCTAATCTTAGTGACGCTCGTGTGAGGAACGAAAGTAAAGGGATGAACTCCTGATGAGACCTGTTTCGTATATTTTCCATTTCTTTTCTTTTTTTTTTCGTTTTTGGCTACTGCGTTCGAGGTTGCCACCATCTACGCTACGTCAAGTGGTAGGTTTCGTGACTTGAAACCAATGGCTGCCTCAGACTGAAAGGGGCGGAAACCTTCGAATCAGTCACCTCCGCGACTGTACCTTGCGTTGCTTGCATGCCTGTCGCTCGTTACGGAAGCGCCCACGGACTCTCATCTCATGGCTTCCTCCTGATTACCAGCCATCATGCGTATCAGTGTACGGCCATACGATTGTCTTGGGACATGTGTCTGGACGACTGACATTCATACATTTCTCTAGAGAGTGATAGAATACCATATTATATATTGTTTTTAAAATAGCTTTGCTCAGGTGAAGGGCCTGGGAGGATGCTTGGCTTTGTAGTATGTAGGTTTTGCCACTTATCACATGCCTACAAGTGCACTTTGCAACTTTCAGGACGTGTGGCGATGGAAAAGATTGACGCGTAGATCACTGCGGAAGATTTTGGAAATATCTATGCGTGCTAGCCTTCTGTCGACGACTGAATATGTTATTTTGTTGCGTCTCTGCCGCTTTACCAATAGAGAGCACTTCGAAACTTGCCCTGCTGTTCATCAGAGGAAGCTGCAAGCCACCGAGAGTTGAGCAAACTCACACACTACACATACTAACAGGCCCATGCAGGCGTTCATAATTATCCAATGCCTCCGTCTCCGCCACGTGCTCGAGAGGTTCCCATGTCTCATCTCCGCCATCCCACCTCACAAGAAACTCCATACCGCCATTGTCTAGCCGTCTTAAGTTGCAAATCTCCTCTACCTTCTACTATTCCTCGCTAGCATCGACCGACACTGAGTATACCTGCTGTTTATACCGTCCTAGAGCCCCTCTAGAAGTATTTATCTTAAGTTTTGTATAATACCTTACCTCAATGGCACCAGGAGAACGTCTTGGGAGCTGTTAGGCGATTAAGCGCTAAGATAAGCCTTACTCCTTTAGCTGGCAGATCTTCGTATTATCCTCTAGCGTATATCTTACCCTTCGTCAAGATGCACTAGGGTTTTTTATAGCGTCTTTATTTTTCGTAGACCTTGCGCTCTTCTGCCTCGCTAATCGATACCTCTTCGCTAGGGGAGGGGAGTCTCGGCTCTGCCTTATATAATATCCTTCCCGATTTTCTATATATACGTCCCAGGTAAACTGTAGCTGGAAAGTTGGAACCCCGTCTAACGTAATATGCTTAAAAACCGCGTTTCTAACGGGCTACTCCTTAAACTTAGCAACCGAGGCTTCGGCTATCTTATCTTGCGTCTCTAGAGCGGGGTGACAGCGTCACGGCTAGCCAGACGGGCTTGGCCGACGTGGCTGATTTGGACTGCGAGGATGGCCACGGAGAAGCGGTGCTAGGTGAAACTGCCGCTACAATCCATGAGATTATCTCGTCTGGCATGTTCGCTCTCGACGTGGGACCAGATATCGCGGATGCGGAGAAGCTGCGGTACGTCTGCGACGCGCTGGATCCTCATGCTGCTTGGACTGGGAAGACCGGATCCGCCTGGGTGGGGTCGGGTAACAGAGGAGCAGGAAATGCTTCGGAGCCGTACATTGTGGTACCTCATGGCGACGACTTTGCCGACTCGTTTGATGCGCGATTCTGTGAAGGGAGTACGCTCGTTGGGTTGCAACTCATGGGAACACAACCTCCGCCTGAATTTGGAACGGACAGCTACAAAGGCCGTCCTACTCACCTCACAACAATGCATCAGCTCAACAGTGACAGCTTGTATGCACCCCTGATGGTGCAACATGCAACGATGCACGTCCTCTAACCCGACTTTGGCTCTTGGCAGCCTGATCTCAACTGCTCGGAAGTCCTGTTGCACCTGCCAATATGATCCGTTGCGCAATGCCGGCAACTGAGCCATCTCTTCTCGTCTAATCATTGGTGAAATAACATATAAGCCCTTACGGTAGACAAATTGTGAAGAACAAAAATACAAACGTAAGTAAAGAAAAAACTAATAACAGCTGTAGTGGTAAGACAGAGGAGAAAATATTGGGGGAGGCGTAACTGAAAGTGAAGCTCCTCTCGACACAAACTCTACTACCACTCGGTAAAAAAAACAGCAGGGCCAACACGCAGCTCGGCCAGCTCCGGGGCCTCTCCAAAGCGACCTCTGCCACCGACACGACTTCGCTTGACGGCAAGAAGATCATCATGCCCATTCTACCCCAGCACTGCGATGCCTTTGACGCCATCCTGGCCTCCGAACATGGCCCGGCCGCAGAGAAGCTGCTCAAGTACAACGGCGGCGTCGCCTACATGATTGTCGGCATCAAGACTATTTTTGACGGCTCCATCCAGGTCGATCACACCCGCACCGCCGGCAAAGCGCAACTCCCCATCAGCAAGGCCGTGGCGGCAGGGACGCAAGGTAGCTGCCATTCGTCAGTAGCACCGTCACAGCTCTGCCGCCAAACAAGCCAGCTGCACTGCAATTTTCAGCTCCGCTCCACGATACCCTGCGCGGAATACAGCTGTTGACTTCTCCTGATACTGTTACGATACCATCTCTTTTCCTGAAAACAATCTCGAAGCTATACCTCCCGAAAACAAGCCGGAGTGGCGGAAGAGGTTGAGGGAGTAGCCCCTCTCAGCAATTTGTGATGGAAACAGCGCAAGAGAAGGAGGAGGGTGCTTTCTCAGATGTTTTTGACGTCGATGGTGGTGTGGCTGGCAAAGAAGACTGGTCAGATGGGATCGGATGTTCTCCTATCCGCTAATCCAGTGACCCAAAATTAGTTTGGAACCCAGTCTCTGCCACGGGTTAACCCAAGCTGGAAGATCCGGAACCTGGATTGCGGCTCTGCTGCCAACTTTCGGCGCCCGAATGTTGATGCGGTACACCTTCCTAAAGCAATTCCGGCCGTCTTTGTGATCACGCCCTAAGTAGCGCCGGAGAAATCCTGAGCAAAGCGGCCAGCGGTGGTGTGGTTGATTCGGGGCCGGCGACGGCAATCCATATGTAAAACAACAACGCCACAACTTTGCAACGGTTACAGCATTCAGTTCCTCACGCGAATTGAATTGCAGCCCATGTATTAAACGCCCAGCTTTTCCAAGGCACACTGTTCGCCAAACACTTCTGTAAATGGAGGATTCAGCACTTTTAGCCCAAGCTCTCCTACATCACTGAGGTAACGTCGTGACAACATCCTAGCTAGCCGTAGCAACGTCGCGCAGCGAAAAGCAAGACAACCCAAGAACCTCAATATGAGTAGGCTAGAGTTCGCCCACATCCATATCCTAAAGAACTAGATCTTGTGCCAATATGAATCCCCGAGGAAAGTGAAGGACTTTAGTGACTCATTGAGAACAAACATGTAGACCATTATGTTGGAGAAAATGTAGCACGACGCTAGGTTGACCCGGAAGCGCGTCGAGGCTTCATCCATGTCTTGGGGTTTGGTGGTGGTTTTCTCCTTTAGAGGTTCGAGTGCTCGCATCACGGTGTACTCGAACTTCCTATCCCGGTCCAGTTCCGGGCCTGAAGAAGCGATCATGACGGACTCGGTCTTCTGGCTGCTGGATGTTGCCAGGTTATGAGATGATGACCCTGTGTGGGGCACGTTGGCCGTCTTGGCTCCGAGCTTGCTGCCCCAGAGGTGTCATGGAAGTTGGATAACGCGAATATCAGAGGACACTGGGTCGGACACTGAGCAGTTTGTCTGGACACTTCCTCCCGGTTTTGGCGGTGTCTTTCTAGCCACTGTCTTATCTCTTCTGCTTTGGGATGCTGTTCCCGCTCTATTTCCTGCTCTTGTCTCCTCCTCTCTCCTCGTCGATGGCGCCCTTCTTCCTGCTGCAAATACCGCTGCTCATGTTGATGACGGAGCTCTTCTTCGTCCCTCTCTTGGAATCTCCACCGCCATCTGGCTGTACCACGCCCATGTCCATTTTGCTCTGCTAACTGCCGTCGCCCTCCTTCCTGCTGAGGTAGTATTTGCGGCGGAATATGTAGGGAGGAGATGAGCTGTTGGGACAGCGTCGCGAATCTGAAAGATGGACGAGGTTCACAAAACAAGCAACAACAATGTACGGCATCCCTAGGGTAGAAGCTGTTGCGTCAACAATCACTAAGACACCCTCTCCATTGCGCGCGCCGGCGCTGAAGAATCCAACCCTCAGCAATCAGGAATCCGCCAAGCGCCAGCGACGACCGTCCATCCATGCCACCGAGGCCATCAAGACCACCAAGACTGCTCCCAAGAACAAAGGATCCCCCGGACGAAGTCCCCCTCAAAAAGCACCCTTCCACGAAGCATATACATATACCGGCGATGTTGAGTCTGTTGGCAACTGCTTTGGACTCCCGAACCACGATTGTCGGCCGTCAGCCCTGCTTGCACCGTTCAAGGTGTCTAGCCGGTGGATTATGGGGATCCAAGCAAACCAGGACATATTCGATGGTAGCGAGATAACTATCACGTACGGGCGGGATTTTTTTGGGTGAGAAGTGTCAACGCCAGACTTGTCCGAGAAAACGACAGGTCATGTGCGCGCAGAGGCCGGCCGGGAAGAAGTAGAGGAGCTTAACGAAGCCGCCATTGTGAAACTAGATCACAATAAATAGAGGGATATCCATCATTCAGCCGTTTATAATATGCTTTATGTAAACCGTTCAGACAAGTGTGATCTGTACAGGCATCTCGCGCCGCCAGCCCTCCTTGTGTGGGTTTAAGGAATAATTCCTATAATGTTTGAACTGGAGGCGACCAATTCTCCGGTACCTTTGGCCTGACACATGTTGAAGTAACATACATATCGTCGCACCGCTGCCTATACTACGGCCAAGTAACAGGACAGGAGTATGGTCGGTGATCATGTTCCTGGGGCCCGCTTCCACCACGAACTTCCATGCGCATACCTCCTTTCTCGGTATTTTAGCATATTCCACCAAGATTCCTTTCAAGTTAAGCTCCCCAGAAAGAGCAGAACCGAAAGGAGCGCCTGATAACTTGGACTGAACAGTACAGCCCAATATCTGGACCTCAGCGTTCCATATCTTGACACCGCCCAGATTGATCTTTCCATCTATTGAGGCCCAAGACCAGCTTGGAGCTCTATAGTCAGAGATCGGTCGAGATGGATTGAAATCTTCCCCGTACCAGCCAAGGTGGCGTGTGAGACAACTGTCCCACATCCCGGCGTAATACTGGTCCTTCCAGATAGACTGCATCTCCCTCGCTATATCAGAAATTGCCGGAAGACGATCCTCCGAAAACGTAAGCTTCCTTCTCGTGAAGTCATGCACAATGTCTCTCCAAAGCGCGGCTTGTTGGTGTACGGTAGCCGAGTATTTTATGTGAGGGTTGAACATAATTGGGGGTAGCTGCTTGCAAGGCCCTTTCTGCAAATAATCGATATGGTTGTCGATAGCTGGGGAGAATAGAGATTGACAGAACCATGTCATCTCTCTTTCGCCGTAAATGAGCAATCGTGGTGACAATAGGAACTCTTGTAATGCCCACCCCCGTTGATGCAATGCTTCCTTTGGCCTATAGGCGTAATGCCTTGGCCTGCGGCTGAATGGCTTTACAAGGAATATTGATTCTAAGGAACCGTCTGGGAGACAAAGCGGAAGTTCACAGACGTCAAGTAGAGGTCGAGATTCCAAAAATCCGCAGTTGGCACTGGTACCGTTGGTAGCGAGGATCGTCAGAGTCGCCTTCTTGTAGATTGAACCCATGTTATTGACTTCTTTCGCACTGTCTTCGACCGAATCCTGAATGATGCACAAAGCGTCCACCCACAGATAATGAAATCCTAGTTTCCTCGTTGTAAAAATAGCATCGGATATTGTTTTGGGTAAATCAGCGACAGGAAGGCTCCGTTGCCATTCCTCGAGCTTGGACTTTCCCAACTGAATCTTTTATGGCCCCCTAGTGTCGGCCTGTAAGGTCGTCACAAGAAGTGCAGTACTGGTCCAAGCTAGCTATAGTGCCTACAGCACTGTAGGAAGCAAACAAAGGCCCGAATTACAGGGCAGTGCCACTGTAAATAAAGGTATCATAGCGAATATTAACGCTGGAAACAAAAGGATCCGGAAGGCAGTGCCTTATACAATGACTAGAGTGGAGTTAAATTACTTGCTTGAAGAAGACTACATACAGGAGAGTTGGAGGCCTATTATAGGCTGTGGGAGGCTCTGGAAGAATTCCAGAGCCTTCTATTATTAATACAGTTCTGGAACACTCTGTAGGGCAAGCCCTACAGTAAGTCAGAGCAGTGGAGCCCTAGATTCCAGAGCCTTCAAGGCTCAACAGGGGCCCTGTGAGCCCTGGAGCCTTCCAGAAGGTTCGGCTCCGCAGTGCGAGCCGTAACTGCAGGGTACGCAGTAATGGAGGGCAACTGCTGAAAGCAGTTGCCTTCAGGGCAGTGGGTGTCAGAAAGTAGGGGTCCCTGGCCATCTAGTCAGCGAAGCTGACTGGATGTGTTGGAAGCGCGGCACTCTGGATTCTGTGGAATTGTAGGGGTTGCAACTGCGTGATTGTATTGCTTGTGTTCACTCTGTTCCTCTGGCTCTGGCTGGAAGCCAGAGGCTTCTTTATAGACTATTCTGCAGGATTCAGGCTTCGTCACTCTGGTGGCTGAGGCTCACTGGCGTACTGGCAGTGCCAGGTATCCAGTCAGCTCCGCTGACTAGATGCCCAGGGCCTCTGAACCCCTTTCTTTCTGACAATAGTATATAATGTACCAGCACTGATAGGATGTCCTACAGGATACTAGTATAGTCTTTAGATAATAAGAAATATTAGGAAAAGAACGTGTATATTTACACTTCCTATATACTTAGTAACTTAATGTAAGAATTTTCCAGGTTATTAACCGCTTTTAATAGGTATAAGCACGTTAAATATTAGCTATCCTAGGATGCGTATAATTATGCTTATACCTCCTTCTAGTTTTAATTATAAGCCTAATTTAAAGTACTGGATATATATTAAGTGTTTAGAAAAAAGATATATAGATTACCTTAACTGTCTGTAAATAGTTATATAGCTGAACGTAGCGTCTTAACAGTAATAATGTCTCTAAAACCAGAACCACTTGATTAAGGCTTCATAGTAATAAAAGAAATAAGCCTGACTAATATAATCTAATAAGTGTTCTAGCGATAACCTATTATTAAAATACATTAATCTACAGCGTTTAGTCTTTAATAAACTTTACTAGTTTTAACGCTATTATATATTATAGCCCGGCGTGTAGGAGGGGTAGGGAGATATTTTATTTGCCTCTTAAGCTTGGCGGTTTAGCTGTTTTAAGCGCTCTGGATAGGAGTAAGGCTACGTTTGTAATTATCTGCATTTCAGCCTTACAGTAGCTCTAAGTGTTATAACTGGGGTTAAGGGAGATAGACCCCCTTTTTAGAGTTTTACACATTATTGTGACGACTTTGCAGGCCGTCACTTAGGCTGGCATGGCCCGACGGATCCCCTGCAAAAGGACAGTGCAGGAAGACAGCACACACGGTGCTGTGCACTGGGCCAGGGTGTAAAGACCTGAAGCCCCTACGACTAATTATAACTTACTCTGTTGCTTTAGGTGCTCTACTACAGAGTAAGAGAGCAGACAGAGCAACTGCTCTAGCTGCTCTGTTACTAAGCCAGAGAGCAGATAGAGTAAGGCACAAAGTACCTTTTAGGAAGCTAATATAAATAGACATTATCATACCCATAATAGACGTAAGGGACTCCTAGTTCCTCATACTAATATTTAATTAATTATTTATATCTTACTGTTTAAACTTACCTCTGTGTATTATAATAATAACAACCTATAGTAATATTAAACTCTTGTTTAAAAATGCTAGCTTAATAATCTGTTTTCGGAATGCTTACCCAGTCTTTAACGTCTTACTATACGTTCTATCTTAACCTATAACAGTCCTTTTAAAGCCTGTGTTAAGTGTAGGTTATAATATAATATTAATATTATAATTCTAAGCACTGTCTATTAAACTCCTAGTAATCTTGTTCCTCCTCTTACTATATATATATTACCTCCTCCTCCTAACCCCTTTAAAGGAAATAATAGCTAAGTTAAGGATAATAATATCCTACTGCTTAATATAGCCGTTAGGGTTAATATAGAGGATGAAGGAAAACTGTCCCGTAAGGAACTATTAATAGCCTTTAAAACTTATAGTAAAACTATAGTTTTAATAATTAAGAAAGCCTTAACTATCTAATAACGACCTGTAAGATTTAAGACTGGCTAGTTACCTAAGTTTACTAATAAAAGTACTAACCTGTTTATTTAACTTACTTATATAAAGTGCGACTTCTAGGTTTAGGTAATCAGTACAGTAGAGTAAGAGGTCTTATATACTGTAAGTTAGCTTAAAGTAAATCTTAACTTAAAGTTCTTAACTATTATTAAAGATTATTTAAACTTAATACTAACTGAATGAAAGATTATTACTGTTAGAATCTTTAATAAAGACGAAAGGTAAGTTAACTTTAAGTCCAAAATCATTAAGATATATAAAGTCTAGAATAAGTAAAAGTAAGTTAAGGACTGCTTAAAAAAGCTAATATAGCTATCTTTAGTAATTACGTACTTATCTGCCTTTAATTAAGACTAATGTTAAACTTCAGAAACTTATGAGGCTATAATACAGCGGCTGTAGCTTAGAGGAAGAAGTGCGTACTAGTCTAAGCTATACTACAGTGCCGTTGGCACTGTAGGAAGTAAACGAAGGCCTGAATTACAGGGCAGCGCCACTGTAAATAAGGGTATTACAGCGAATATTAACGCTGGAAATAAGAGGATCGGGAAAGCAGTGCCTTATGTAATGACTAGAAAAGAGTAAAGTTACTTACTTAAAGAAGACTATATTTAAGAGAGTTTAAAGCCTATTATAAGCTGTAGGAGGCTCTAGAAGAATTCTAAAGCCTTCCATTATTAATATAATTCTGGAAGACTCTGTAAGGCTTGCCCTATAGTAAGTTAGAGCAGTGGAGCTTAAGATTCCAGAGCCTTCAAAGCTTAACAGGGGCCTATTACAACCTACTCTTAACAAGAGCTTAAGGAGGGTTTAGATAAGATAAGACAGAGCGTATAGCAGGACGTTAAGCTTAAGGAGTAATCTAAAGACAGCTTATTAAGCTAGCACTCTTAGATAAGAGTACACTATTACTGTAAGTCGCTATCACTATAATGTATAAAGATGTAAGGGGCTAAGTAAGGTAGATACTGTTACTTAGTAACTAAATTAATTATGGTTTCTATAAAGAAGAAGATTAAGAGTAGATATAGAAGCTACACAGAGCGCAGCTATATAAGTGGAGACCTGCCTCTATAAGAGCAGTAGTCTAAGCCCCTAGCCTAGACCCACTTTAGGGCTTTAGCTCCGTAACATCACCCCCCTACTAGAGCCCCACTAAGCCTATACTCTTGCGTACGTGCGTGTAAATACGCGTAATCTATTAGTAAATAATAATTTCTTCACGTAACTACCTTCGTTATTTTTCTTCTTCTTTTCTTCTTCTTTAACTGTTACCTAACGTAAGTAATCCCCCCTGTTCTTAAGGATTCCGCACAGAGTTCCTTACCGAATAAACCGCTTACTGATAAGCAGAGTTACTAGTAATTTATTAAAAAGTAAAAACTCTGCTATTATAACTCTAATTACTCCTACTTACCACGTTACCACTTCACCTACCAGCTCCATATGCTCCTTAAAGCGCACTTAAGGACTTACCCCCTTACTCCTCCCTCTTATTACTATAAATGCAGACTTGTTAACTTTAGCCATTACTTTTATAAGTAAGCGTTTTAGTAAACTAATAGTTATTATATTAATTATTATAATATAAGAAGACGTTTTTACTAATACGTCGTTTACCGCACTACTACCTCCCCTTACTTCTCTCGAAAAGGAGGTTGTCCTCTTTAAAGTAAAGCTCTCCCCTCCCTTATCCCCTTTACCATATACCGACTTTTCAGAGTTAGATAATAAGTCTGTAACTGCAGAAACCCCTTATCGCTCTTATACGTTAAGTGCTTCTACTTAAACGTATTTACATTTTATTATTAAATATCCTGTAAATATTATCCCCGTTTCTTAAAGGACAGAGTTTAACTAACTATTATTATATAGCCCCTTAGTATAAACTTAATACCTTACACTTATTATATAAGATTAGACTTCCCTTATAAAGTCTATTTTAAACTTAAGAGCAGTATATACCTTTATTACGTTACGGACTAATACTTTCGTAAAGGTGTTACTTAAAGTTACTACTGCATTATTACGTTATTTAAATCGTGGTTAGCTGCTTTAAAGAAGGTGCCCCTTAAGTAAACTTCACTACTGTTATAACGATAATAAATAGGCTTTGTTAACTCGTTAAGCATTAGGCATACCTTATCCTGTAAGTCCCCTTTTGTAACAGCAGTTTTTTAAACGTAGTTAACTTTTATATACATTATAAGCTCCTTAGACTTAGTTCTCTTTAAAGAACCGTTAATAGTTATACTGTTATTATTACTGTCCTTTACTCCCTTAGCCCTACCTATTCCTATAATCCCCACTTTTACTCTCGTTAATACAGAGGCCTTTATTAATGTTTTAATAAGGCTTTCGAGCTTTAAGGAAGCTTATAACACTTTAATATAAGGAGGAATTTAACAGTGTTTTTTACTTTTTTATTTTATTAATAGTTTACTAACTGCCTACCTTACTAGAGGGGCTCTCCGCTTCCCTATAAGTGTATTATTATAAATGCCCTTTAGAGCTGAAATTAATTTAGTTGTAGCTTTACTGTTTTCTAACTGTTTTTATACCTTCTTCTCTTAACCTGTAAACCGTTCCCTTAACCTGTCTTTTATTATTATAAGGTTATAAAGTTCCTTATACTCTTATAAGGTAATAGTACTTTTAATATTAATTATAAGCTCTTACGTAAATATAACGTAACTAATCTATTTAATAAGGGTTTCGTATTATAAGCTTTATCTTATCTTATAAGTTCTTATATAGTAGATTTCATTAGCATTATATATACTTAATATAACTATTAGTAATTAAAGGTCCACTTATATTTAACTAAGGAGGAGGTCTCCTTTAACCCTACAGAAGAGGTTTATATAGAAATAAAAGTAAATCCCTTATAATATATCTTAAAGTTCTATTACGTAAAAGCTCTTTACCACTAAAATGGTAAACTTTATATAAAGTTAATTAAGCTTCTTCTTTAGCTTTATAAAGGTGAAGTTACGTAAGTTAAGCTACACTTTATCTCCTACTGTAAACCGTTAAGTAGATATACATTTCTAATTAACGTACCGCTCTTAATTAAACGTAGTAATAGTTATGATAGCCTCATATAGCTTTATAATATCTTTTATACGTTTAATGTAATTCTTAACTAGCGTTTCAGGAACGCTAAAGCGGTACTCTTCTACATACATGTTATTAGTAATTAGTATTAAGGAGGCTAGCTTATAACCGTATGTTATTAAAAAGAAGGACATATTAATAAAGCTATTTATCCTACAGTTAATAACTAACTAAGTAATAACATTATACGTATTTTAATTATCTTAATTTAAAGTAATATAAGCTCTTAAATAAGCTTAAACCTCTTAATTTATCCATTCTAAACCTTTATCCGTCTAGAAGTAATAAGCTGTGCTTAATTATTATTCGATATTTAATAGCTTATATACGTGTACTTAGAACTGATTAATCCAATTTAAATTTTAATTACTAACGATACGTTTAAACTAGTTATAATAACGCATTTAGCAGAATAGGAAGTAAGTTACATACTCTTCTACGTTTATAAAGACAGTAAGTTTTAAAATAACATACTTATTAAAGCAGCCCTTAATAACTTACAGGTTCTAATAACCGTTAGCTAAGGGAAAGTCAGTAATAAAGTCTATGTAAATATCCATAAAAAAACACTTTATTACTAAAAGCGGCTTTAGGAGGCTGTTGGGTTTTTACAACCCTAACCCGGCCAGTGTAGTTGGAACAGTGTGGCTAGATCCACGCAGCCGCTCCGCGGCTGCATCCGTGGATCTGCACAGCCAAGAACGCCAGACTCCACTGCCAACCTCGTATTCAGTCAGCCAACCTCGCTTCGCAGAAGCGAGTGTGGCCAATGCACTCCGTGCACTGGCCAACCTCACGGCTATAATAACACGGCTTCCACTCTCGAAGATAGAAATAATAAATCACCTTCAACACACACTGCTTTCTAATGCCTTGACCCCTTTTGCATTTTAACAGAGGCCTTTTTTATATTCTCTTTAGATTTTATTACGGCTGCACACGTTATAATTACAGAGGAAATAACATATATAATAATAAAACAGAAGTTAATAAAACTGCTTACTAACTGTTACCAAAGTACCTTCTCTCCTAAAGTAGCTTACTATGTTAAAATCGTGGATTACTTATATAAGTTAAGTTCTAAGCGTATTCTACTTTAGTAACTGTAAAGGAAGTTCTTATTCCACTTATTCGGAAGCTGCTAACGCTTTAGGGACCTAGATCTAATCCTTATAAGTTAAATGCCTTATTTTATCGATCTTACAGTTTAAGATTTAAACTTTAAAAACTACTCCGCTATCTAAAGTGCAGTCCTCTTTCTTCACTACATAATATACATCTCTATAAAGAGTATCTATTTCTACTACTCTGTTCTAAAGTAATTATAATTCTTCATCTTCAAATATCTTAATATAAGGAATCGGTTCTTCTACTATCTTAGTTATAAAGATCTATACATAGTTCTAAAAGGCGCTTTTAAGAATAAGCTGTATATCTTATACCTCTTAATCTTCTATAGTTACTTTATCTTAATCCTTATAGAAAAGAGCGTTTAATATTATTACTTCTTTACTAAAGCAGTATTTTAATTCGAAATTAAAGTAAAAGAGGTATTTAGCTTAACAAGCTTACTGTTCTAAGAGGTTCTTTCATATAATAAAATATTCTAAGTTACGGTAGTTTATAAGTATAATAAAGCCCTTGCAGCTGCAGAGTTCCACTAACTACTACTCTAGATAGTAAATAATTACTAGTATCTCCTTATTATAAATAAAGTAGTTTCTCTTAACTATTATTAACTTTTAAAAGTAAAACACTACTACAGTATACTTACCTTCTTCTTCCTATATAAAGGTACCGCTTAAGGCGTAACCATTACAGTCTGTCTTTAAGAATATAAGTTTATCAGGGTCCTATTACATAAGGATAAGGGCTTACATGAAAAGAGTCTTTATTAGTTAAAACACATACTTTTACTTCTCCCCCTATACGTAAAGGACCTCTTTCCCTATAAGCTCCATTAAAAGAGCAGTTACTTATAAGAAACTAAAGATAAATATCTAATAGTAATTAGTAAAGTTAAGAAAACCACGTAAGCCTTTTACTATTATAGGAACGGACTAATCTAGGATAACGCTAATCTTTAAAGGTCTATTTAAATACTAATGCTGATATTAATGATGAATTTTAAATATTTAACTGTTTTAATATTGAATTTGCACTTCTTAAAGTCGAGATATAAGCTTACTTTCTTTAAGTTAAAACTTTCTGCACTTATACGTTATACTCTTCCCTCGTTCCGTTTATATAGATAAGAATATTATTAATATAAGCAGTTATAAAGTCATTAAGGTAATCGCTAAGTATAAAGTTAATATATTATTAGAATATAGCTAAAGCTTTACTTAAATTAAAAGAGGTTACCAGCTACTTAAATAAGTTATACTTAATGTGAAACGCCGTTTTCCATTCTTCGCTTAAAGTAATTCGAATCTTATAAAACACTTAAGTTACGTTAACTTTTATTACTTATTTAACGCTAGTAAAGTTATAGAAGGTCTCCCTAATTAGCAGAAAGGGGTATTAATCTACCATTATAATAACGTTAAGCACTTTATAATTATAACAGAATCTCAGTCCTCCTCCTAACTTCTATATAAATAAGATTAAAGCTTTAATTAAGGAGTTACTAACTTTAATAAATCCTTTATCTAATAAGTCTTTAAGCGTTTTCTTTAAGATTAGGAGTTCTTCTTATAATATACTGTAAAGTAAGTTAAATAGTAATAAAAGTTCGTTCTTATTAATGTCTTTCTTAATATAGATTTCGTAATTAACACTAAGCTTATAAGAGTTAAGTGTGTTAGTTTCCCGCTTTAAGAAAAGCAGGAGTAAGTCGTAGAATTCCTTAAGGATCTTAACCTTCAGTTCAGCTTCGGCTAAGAGGTGTTTCTTTACAAGCGTTTATTTTATATCCTTTATAAAAAAGGCGAATATTAAAGTTCTAAATGCCTTGCCTCCTTAAGAGTGGAGTAACTTCTTTACGTAGCTTTTCCAAATTACAGTTATTACTTCTACTGCAGAGCGTAACTCTTCTAACTGCAGTATATAAGCAATATCGACTTAATATTACACGTATCAGTATGTAAAGCTAATCTAAAGCCTCTTTTTAGCTAAGTTAGATTTCACTTTATATTACTCTATTTACAGTTTTCCTAAGATTATTAAGTTACTAAGTTTAAGAATAATATACGTATAAGTTAATTATATTTAATTAGTTACTTTAATAAAGAAGTATATAATCCCTTACGTTAATATTACAGCTATACCTTTAGTTACCCCTTTTACTAAGTGTAACGTTATAAGGATAATAGTAAGGTTTAATTCGTTCACTACCTTTTCACTAATTACAGAGTAATAAAGGCAGCTCTTATTAATAAGGGCTTAGTAAAGATCACTAAATTTAATTATAACTAGAATAAATGTAAGTAAGCTTATTATATAACTATTCGTTATAAAATTCTCTACTTACTTAATTACTAGTTCTTCTAACTCTAGACCTTATCTTTAGTTTAGAGTTACGCTTTTCTTAAAGCAGAGATAACGTTATCCTTGAATTCCTTATCTCTAACTCTGTCCTTTAACTGTAAGGCGAAAGAGACCTTATTAACAACTAGTTCCTTTAAGCGTACCGCTAATCTGTAAAGGTAAGCTGTAAGCTTATAATTAGACTTTCTACAGTAAATATAACAGCTGTCAGTCTTACGCTCCTTTTACTCTACTATAATTACTTATTTCGCTTAAAGGGCTGTGATTTTAAGCTTTATAAAGGTTCTTATTATAAAGCTATGTTTTCTATAGTTATTAAAGCGGTTCTTACCGTTTTAAAACTTAGTAAAAGATATAATAACGTCCTTATTAATATTTACGTAAGGTTAAGCAGGTAACACTTCTATTTATCCTGTCCGGAGGACAATTTGTTGTAAGGGTGGTTTAAAAAAAAATTACTATGGGAAATTCAGCCAAACTGATAAGGAAATTCAACTCGACCTAGGACTGGTCGGTTCATTATCAAAAGTGGGTCTGCTCGGACCCTTCTGCTCGGGCCCCTACTCGGGCCCCAAATCACGTGATATGATATGTTTTCAGAT
>Ga0247758_1000836_pt1 | contig 26177 bp, 40 predicted proteins | sample UWRJL156409C4_FD_180950 | JGI IMG/M metagenome (GOLD analysis project Ga0247758, IMG submission 180950) | Plant litter microbial communities from Arlington Agricultural Research Station in Wisconsin, United States - UWRJ-L156-409C-4 | ecosystem: Environmental > Terrestrial > Plant litter >... | reverse complement strand
CAGCCCTCCCTTGCATCAATATCTGCAGGGAGTGAGCGAGAAAAAGGAATCAGCACCACCAATAGTGACAGGAAAAGAGCGGAACAAGAAGGAAGGGCAAACGGCAGGAGGGCTAGTCGAGCGGACCATGCTGCCGAGAAAGCGACGAGATCGACAATACATCCACTCGACACTCCCAAATGGTGCTCCGCGAGGGTTGTATGTACTCTTTGGGTGTTGGAACGCCTCAATTCCTGCTGCGGCAGCCGAAAAGGTCCAGGACAGATGGCTCGAAAGGGGTTGGGCATCAGCGACCCTAGTCTCGCTGTTACGCCGCAGCTCGTATCTCGTGCATATTGCCCTCTCCCGACGGACGAACCACACTCGAGCCACCAGCAAGAATGTGGTTATTGCACGTTGCAACATTCATGACATGACGAGCGAGGCGAGCCCGGGCTCGACTGCTGCCCGACAACCTCCGGGTTGGCTTGCGACCCCTGACCCACAATGCAGACCCAACTGGACCGCAGCGGCCGTTAGTATCTTGCTTTCGAGGTCTTTCTATTGTAATATTACGACGATCCGTAGCCCTGATACACTGAAATCCGGTGACGGCGGTTCCGTCGGTGAAGATGGAATCGGTGGCGGAGCGGCGGAATATTCTTTTCGTCAGGGGTCATCAAAGCTTGGCGAGCGGCGTCAACTGCCGGCGGTTGGCGGCAACAGGGTAGGAGATGAAATGTGACGCTACACAAACCAAGGAACGACCCTCTTCCCGTCATCGTACTCTCCGACTCCCGGCCTCCTTTGCGTGCGAAGAGATCATTACAGAGCTTGCTGAAACTTAGCTCCAACCAACTCCTTTCGCATGTTGGTGAGCTTAGACAGCAGTTACTAGCATGTCTCAAGTTCAGCATGCCACGGAATGAACAGTGCATCGGGTAATCACTGTCCACCGGAGCTGAAAAATGCACTGTTTTGTGCCAACTGACGTATTGGCCACTGTCGTGGTTTTATGTCATTTTCTCGGAAGCCCTGAAATCACCCAGGGCTGTTCCGAATTTGCTAATCTTTCTCAACAGCCAAGGGTGTCAGTGCGGCTGCCTATTCCAATATCTCGTCGTTTTCCTAGCCTCCTATTTTGCCCAGAGTTTCGCTCGGCAAACTTGAATGGTATCCCTAGGCTCTCATGCTCCGCCATGACCTCGTCGAAAGTCTTCCCTTGCGCTGAGGCTTCTTTGCGTATCTTCCTGCTCCGGATGAGAAATATCACATGAGAAGCAAATATGCCGAGTTCAAGCAGGCAGCTATCGATAGTGTCAGAAGCGTCTTTCTCGCTGACGACCAGTTATACTTACCATGAGATGTAGAGAACGCCTCCGAGTATGTCAAATGTCTGCTGTGCGACTTGGTCATATAAGCAGGTCTCGCGCTATGCGCAGGGTTTCAGTACTCACCAAGGGCCATAAGCGAAAAGAATGCGCCAAACCAGTCCATAGTCAAAAAGACCTGTCATTCAAGTCAATGGCACTCAGGTACCCCGGGCAGGCGGTTATTCATACCCAATTTATGCCAACTACTCGTCCTCGTCGCTTCCATATCTCCCCGTACGGCGGTAGCAGCCCGGCTGCGAGAAGAATCGCAGCAACTATGCCAACGACCATAGCCGGTACCTCATTCCCGCGCTCGTATATGGGCTGTTGTAAGTCAGTTGACTGTTTGCTCCGATTTAGGCAGACGGTATGTGATCCAGACTCACTTTCAACGTGAGGATCAAAGCCGCCTCGGTTCCAGCGAACGATGCAGCTGTCACAGTGCCTATCAGGTATGCTTTCCATACTGACCACTTGCTGCCGAGAGGTCAACAAACGAGTCGCCTTCAGGGGCTGCGTCTCTGACCTGTGGTAGATCAATGTTTGGACCCAGCTCACAAGGCAGAAGCCCATGAAACACTGAGGCTGGATTTGAAGTGGAATGTTGAAGTTTTGCACGACTGCATATGCACCGAAGGGGACACCGCATAACGCCCAGAGGAACATCATGGTTCCTGGCAGGCCATCGGTCGTTTTGGTCCTCCAATTAGTCCATATTTGGGGAGCCAGCTGCAGTGGTATGAGTGAGTACGATCTGTTCTGGCAGGGGATGGCGGTAACGAACTTGAATGCACCACAATCTATAAATGCATCAGCTTGTGTCACCGGGAGGACGAATGTTCCATTACACTGCATTTTGCGTCAGCATTCACCCATCCGCCTGTAGCAATGGTTCCTCACTTGTGCCGATTGTCTGTGGACGATATATGCGTCATATTAGATGCGTGTGCCTCCCCAACCATCTACGGTGGTGCTCGATTGGTAGCTCACCCCGAGAACATTGGCAGCCTGCCCTCGTATTGCAGATCTCCGTCAGTACAAGTGCAAAGCAACTACAACGAAACACGGCGGTGCTCAGGGATACCTACGACTGGGATCTCGACCTGTGGCGCCATATTGCTGTACCTGTGTGCTTCAACCGCCGAGGTCGTACGACTGACACCACAGCGCCAAGGGAGTGGCCGAGAACGAGCACTTCCAAAATGACAAGCGCTCCCAAAAAATAAAAAAAAATAATAGTCTGGGAGAGAGAAACCGGCCTGCTCCTGAACTCTGAATAAAATAACAGCTCGGGTTAATGCGGGCATCATGTCACCAGACCGCTCTCAGTGATCAACTGCGGCCAACTGAGCCTGGGAGAGAGGGGAAATCAATGACTGACAATCCTGCAAACTGTGAAAGGGTGAAAACCCCACTAAAGCACACGCCAACAAAAGAGGTCGTATCCGATGATTTGGGCTATGGGAAAGAGAGGCGTGTATCTTTCGTCACTCCTTTTTGGGGGTTATCACAAGGCCATGGAAAAGCACCTTTGTCTGCGATTATGCCAGGCAAGGATTTGGCTCAAGAGACGGGGGGCACGGGGGTTGTAGTTACTTTGAGCAATCCTCTGCTACCCAGCTCGGCAACGCTAAATCGATGGGGGGTCAAATCGCTATCTTGATGGTGTTTCCGGCTGGCCGGCTGGCTGCACGGCTGCCTTCCGTCAGCGGGAGGGTGGGTGACGAACGTTGCCAAGTCGACCGGTCTCCTTGTTGCAACGCGAGCACCGCAGCGATGCCTTCTGCACAGGGTTTCCGGGGTCGAAAGGCCGAGGAGCGCTTGACTGACTGAATCTGGAAGGAATGAATGACTTCATCGGGTCACCAACATGGACTTTTGGGTCCGTTCCCGGGCGGTGTTGTTTGTTGTGTGCGGCTCGCAAATGGAACAGGTTACACGACTTGGACTCGACCCACGCCCTTGGTCACACCGACTGGTGCAGCGTGACACGGCGGAAGCTGTGACAAGAGACATGGGGTCGGGCAGGCTTTTCGAGACCTGCTTCTTGACTGATGAGGTGAGAGGCTGTCTCCCCCGTCCTGGTGGGCAGGCAGTTGTAAGCGGGCGGGACCTCGGGGAGTTTCCATGCTTGTGGCCTGGGACGGGACGGGCTTGCAGCAAGCCGAGTCAGTGGCATTCACCGCTGCAAGGTACATGCACTGTGTAAACTTGCGGGCTGGGAATGGATGGCACCTGCTGTGGAAAGCGCTGAGGGGGGAAATGCACGGTGCGTAATGCCACATTCTAGATCTGGCACTGTCCCGCAGGAAATTTTCGGTTGTCAACCAAGATCCAGCCAGATGAGACTTCTGCGTTTAATCAGCCTTCGAAGGCAACCGCGCTTTGGAAAATTCCTTGTCAAAACGACCCTGTTATCTCAGATACCGCTATTCTAGCCACACCTTCCCTGCCTTGAGAATCCAGTTTCCCAGTCTCCGCTGCTCCAACCGAAAGCGGTCACGAGACCAGAGATCGCAGTTGGAACCTCAGTGCATCCGAGAACAGGGAAAGTAAAGGGGGTATAGCACAGAATGGCTGCAGAGATCCAAGCAAAAAAGCGCAAGTCTCAGGACGATGGTGGCTCCAAGAAGAAGCGGAAGAGACAGGTTCGCGAGGATGAGGGGGACCTCAATGTCGAGGCCGGCTTGAACCGCTCGTACGAGCGAATGGACAGCCAGCTCATTGCCGACCACGTTGCACAGAAGACAAAGCGCTTTGGGACAGATCTAAGCTCGATTGAGCTGTCGGATTTGTATATCTCTGGTGAGTAGGAGAGCGCTCTCGGGAAAGACGTACAGGGGCTAATCTTGGGTCAAGCAAACGACATCAAGGACACCACTTCTTGGGAGAAGCCTCGGTCACTAGAGAACCTTCCAGAGTTTCTGGAGACCTTCTCCAAGGACCCTAAGGAGCTGGGAGATGCCTCCAAGAAGAACGGCTCACCGCACACACTCATCGTGGCGGGCGCTGGCCTGCGTGCAGCGGATCTGATTCGGTATGAACGGCTCAGAAACCTCCCCGTCGGCATTTCCACTCCCGCACAATGGCGCTGACTGGTCTTAGGTCTGTGAAGAAGTTCCAGAAGAAGGGAATCACCGTGGGCAAACTAGTAAGCGAGGCCTTTGCAGCAGCAGTCCCCAATGCCGTCGTGCTGATCAGCTTTTTCAGTTTGCCAAACATTTCAAGGTCGAAGACCAGGTCTCCTTCCTTAAGAAGAGCCGTACAGGTATTGCGGTTGGAACACCTCAACGGTTGATCGATCTCATCGAGAACGGTAACCTAACCCCCCTCTCACTGGTACTGGCGCTTGCTGACTGTTCGAAAAGAGGCTCTGTCTCTCGCCGACTTAAAGAGGATAGTGGTGGATGCATCCCACATTGATCAAAAGAAGCGCGGCATTGCAGATATGAGAGAGACGATGATGCCGCTCGTACATCTGCTCTCAAGAAGAGCGCTGAAAGAGAGGTACTCGGATACAGAGCAGCCGATTGAATTGATCTTTTATTGAGCGCCTGGATTCTATGGAAATACCCTATCCAACTTTGAGCATACTTGGCTGGTTTCCAGACCCGAGATTTCTTGCCGCTGGCCCAGTCCTCTCATCTCTTCTCTTCGTGCAACTGACACGAGGCAAGCAGCAGCCGGCGAGCCACCCGACTTTGGTGTCTCCAATGCTCTTTCCCCTGATTTATCAAGCAAGCTCAGCACCCTGAGGTGCGGAAGCTTCCAATCGGTTGGGTCATTTCCTTGCACGGCACCCACCAGCACCTGCTTCGGTCCTGATGTTGACAGCCGCCCGTCAACATGGCTCCTCCCCCCTCGTTCCCGCGGAGTTCTAGGCTATGTTGTATTTATTTTGCTCGCTGCGGCCCTGCTCCAACTCTCTCTCTCTTCACACCACAGCTCAACCATCATCACCACGATCTTTTCGGAAGTCACTCTTTTTGGTTTAGGTACCCAAACTCTTTTCACGTCGCTCGTTGACACTCTTTTTGGAGATCATATCTTTGCTTGCAGCTCTCCGGACGTCCGTCAGTCCACCCAGGTCTTCACGATGAAGACCACGGTGCTCTGGAGCTTTACGCTATTCTCATGCCTCCCGTCCGCCATGGGATTGGGTAGCACACTCCCTCCCTGTGTCGACATCTGCATAGGTCCCGCCGGCCAAGGTGCTGGCTGCATGAACCTGGAGTGCATATGCCATCACGAGGACGAGCTACAGGTTTGTCGGTCCCCTTTGCCGTTGGCACCCATTTGAGCCGTCTGACACTGTTGTGACAGAAACTCTTCCAATGCCTGTTTACCAACTGCGATGCCGAGAGCTACACACCTGCCATCAAGGAGATCACCGAAGATTGCCTCAACTACACCTCGAGCAACACGGTTCAGACTGAGTACGACAAAGCTGCTGTCCGCAGCTCGCCTATCCAGCTGAACTTCAACCTCGGGGTTCCATCCAATGAAGGCACGACACCAGTGGGCAACGACAACCTATTAGCTGTCAACCAAAAGACGCAGGTTGGAGGAACACCGACCACCAGCTCTGCTGGCACTCCTTCACCAATCGAAATGAACATCAACCTCAACTACGGTTGGGGAAGCCATGAAACATCCCTCAACCCGACGGTTCACACCGAGCGGCTCCTGAATGGAATGAGTCCTGTGATCGGCAACAGCAACGTCCTTGCTGACTGCCCGCCTGCACAAGGCAACACCGGGGCTTTCGTCACAAGCGGACCTCCTAGCCCTGGAGGACCAACCGGACCTTTCATTACCAGTGGGCCTCCATCTCCCGGGCCGGGCGCTGGCAGTGGTAAGCCTCCTTGCCCAGACGAAGGCGATGGCGCAGGTAACGGCAATGGCAATAGCAATGGAAACGGCCCCCCTCCGATAACAATCACGCAGTTCGTCGAATCAGCTCCAAGTCCCCCTCCAGGAGCAGGGTCAGGTGGGCCTGGCATGTACGGGCCTCCCGTGGGTAACGGCAATGGAAACGGCAATGGAAACGGCGGCAACGGTCCCTACGGCTCTGGCAACGGGGGTCCGGCAGCCTACGAGCCACCTTTCCCTCCAGCAGGAAATGGTGGAGGTGGCAACGGGCCTGTCCTTACCGTTGTCGAGACAACCACGGTCTGCCTTCCGCCCCAAGCTTCTCCTGCAGGTCCACCCTTCAACGGCGGCATGGGATCAGGAAACGGTAACGGAGCAGGCTCTGGCGCTGGAGCAGGTCAACCCGCCTGCCCACTCGGCGGCAACGGGAATGGCAACGGCGCTCCTAACCCAAATCTCGGAATGGGCAATGGGGGCGGCGATCAGAGTCCACCTTGTCCATCGCCGGGAAACATGCAGGGACCATTCGTCGAAACCGTCTTCATCATGGGCACACCAAGGCCCCTGGCCATTATGCCTACGACATGTCCAAGCCCGCCGCGTCCAGCGCCTCCTCTACCTCCGCCGCGTCCTGTCGTTACCGTATTCGCACCAGCACCTCCACCTCCGCCCCCCCCTCCGCCTCCTCCGCCGATGTACGGACCGCCGCCGACGCCATGCGCGCTCTTCGATGCCAAGGCAGGATTCATCGTCGAGCCGGCAGCGACGTCGTTCCTTACGGTCACGGTCCCTGTCCAACAGGCAGAACAGACTCCCCCAGATGGCTCCAGCTATGATCCCGGCAGCGGAGGGGCTGGATCGCAACCTGGTAGTGGCAGCGGAGCTGCGCCTGCGAACGGAGTGCCACCTGGTGCTGAGGGTGGAGCCGCGCCTGCTAACGGAGCACCTCCTGGAGGCGGAGCTGGAGCCAGCGCGCCCTTCCCGTTCAGTTCACCATCAGCTCGAGACTCCGCAGCCCCGGCACAGGTCACCGCCTCCGCAGCAGAGAGACGCCGGCCGTCCATTCTCTGCATCTCACTTCTTGCGGCAGCCCTCGCTTTCGTCTGAGCTGCCTTCCTCGACACACTCACCCGACACATATATCTTCCTCAACCCCAGAAGCATCGCTTTGGGAAGCAAAGCCAAGGGCCGGGGAGAAAGGTCTCATCGCATATCGGTTATCATGGCGGTTATCCAAGGCATATGATGTGGAAGGTTGGACCACTGTGCTTCCGATATGTTATGGAGCAGAGGACTATAGTATTAATGAGGGAAGCAAGGAGTTAGACACGTAGATAAAGGACCAGATAGAGAGCTCAATATGATAGACTCTCCGCTTTCCTGTCTCTCGCTGCAGCGAAACCACTTGAAGATGACCACCCGCAACAGACCTAAGAACTTGAGCGAGACGATAGGATTGGGTTCCTTTGGCTTGTCCCAGGCTCTGAGCAATCGATACATTTTAGCAACTGGTGACGGGAATACTGGATGTGACGAAGGGGGGGGGGAAGAACACCATGGTTCAGGTTTCATTTAATGCGTTGGCCTGGCAAGATTACTTTTGGTCAGGGTTAGGTAACATTTGGTAAGATTCTCTTTTTATTCATGCTATTGAAGTTCAAACAAGGCTGCTGGGCCATTCTGAGCAGTTGGTTCCTAAAATCTTTCAGGACGTTAGCTAATTAGTCACCGGAAGGTGTCGGAGCAAACGTGGTATGTGTGAAGGAAGTTCAGAATATGTAAGAAAACTATCATGTTTCCGCTGGATATAACACTCCGGCGAAAGAGTGTCACCCGAACGGTATCAATCGCAAATTACTCTCATCATGTTGGTGGTGTAGAAATGAATGTGTTGAGGCTTCAAAGGATGTTAGACGTACCATTTGGGTTGGATAGTTTGCGAATGCCACGTCGCTCGAGATGGAGCTGGAAGATGTTGCTGGCTGCCGTGAAAATTTCTGGTCTACGCGGGGCGCATGTGCAAGGTGTTTATACAACGATTTCTGGTTTTGGGGTTTCCCAAATCTGGAAACCTAACCTTGTGCGTGCGCGCCCGCGAGAGGAGAAATCGCAACGGCATGCAGGCAGATCTGCCAGGTCCAGCGAGAGAGAGGTTGTGAGGTGGCTGTTGTTGAGATGGAAACTTCTGGATGGTGGGAGGCTGCTGGAAAATTTATAGCAGGCTTGAGGTTGTGAAAAGTGGAGTGCGGTGCACGTGATGTGGAAGATTGGCCAATCGGCACGGTTTTGTGGGGGGGAGGGTTTGGGTTAGGGCTGGCTTGCCGGGTGGTGAAGGTCCAGGGTTGGGGTTAGGGGTGCGGCCCGGACTTGATTGCTTGTCTATCTACTCTTCCTGACTGCTTTATGGGGATACATTTTCCTTGGGGAAGGGACTGGCGCGTCAGATGGTTGACTTCTTTGACGCTATAAAAGCTGACGATATAGACATGTCTCCCTGTGGTCGGCTGTGGTCGCTGCGGGCTTGACCAAAACGCCGGCATCATTCCCTTTTGAAATGGCACAGCTATGTTCCAACGCCTGCGATCCTCGAGACTCTGGAAAAAATAGCCCTCAGATGCTATACGGGCGTTTGGTTTTGCGTCGTCCCGGGTTTCTCGCCTCGTGAAGAGGAGATACCCGCGTCCCGCGTTTACCGACTACCGCATGAGATAATGAACTCAGAGTGGCAGAGAATCTAGTTCTCGTCTTGCTAGTCATTGTGATAGCTGAGGCAGCTCTTCAAGTCCAAAGATAAGTAAAATCCTAGCTTAGGGGTCCTTCTTCGCATTCGGAGCCTTCCAATAATGGTCTACAACTCATCTATGAGCCCCTTGCGACACACAGGTCAGTTCGAAGAATCCATTTCTCCCCACCTGTGACCTCTCTCCCCTCGTGCTGTTGAGCCATGTCAGCGATATTGTCAATATCAACCAGCTGGTGCTCCAGAACGGGAATTTACTTACCAACATGCAATCGTCTCCATGCTTGTGAAGCAACAACATCCCTGTCTCGGGGCTGACTGCAATTTCTTCCCTCTTTAAACGCCTGTCGTGAGGATAGAAGACAGTCTCCCCGCCGGAACTAAGATGGCAGACTCTGTCAGGGTTCTACTTTATGAGGAGGGTGAAAGGCAGTACACATACACGCCCTCGCTAGATGAGGTTAGGTAGAGAAGCAACGTCCATGTTGTCTTGGCTGAGACGGTTTGATTCTCGTCATTCTTAATAATCACATTATTGGAGTCATCGTCTGTATGGAAAATCAGTGTGGATCACTGTGATAGTATATGTGAATGAGAAAAAGGGAATGGATTTGGTAATGGAAAACGAGGGCTGAGAAGTCAGGTGGTAGATGGAGCATGGGAAAGGATGGAGCTCCTGGTCTCAAACTTGATATCACCAATCGTTACCGTCCTGACAAGACAATCTACTGCAACGGGGAGCTCGAGGTGCGTTCCCGGAATCTCGGGCTGTTGTATTGGGCCCTATGACCATGTCCTCCGAGGGCTTGTAGGTCCCCGATGGACGCTAAGTATTGGCCCCAGATAATGTGGACAGACTGATGCGGAGAATGGTTCGATGGGGCGTCAAGGATTTCAACAAGGAAAAGGAGCAAAGAAGTCGGTCCTCGGTTCTCGGAACTAGGAAAGAGAGGTGGTGAGTGCTGCTAAGCGTTGACTTACAGTGCGCATCAAAGAAATGCCCTTTGACATATCGATAGACTCTGATGTTGGGATTCAACCCGATCACCTTCCCGCCCCTGTCGCTCGTGACCGAGTACCAGTCAGCAAGGTTCACACCTGGGTATGCAGAACACTGCATATGGAAGACATTCCGTACCAGAGATGGGCCAGGTCCGGATCCAGCAAAGCCTCCCTCAAACCAGTCTCAGTCCATATGCGGTGAGCAAACCGCGGGTCATCGATCTGGTACCGATCATTCACTCGGAGGGCCATGCCCCGTTGCGGCTTGCCTGGTGTCGTGCAGAGGGGGAGCTCGCCGAGGAATGAGACATAGTCCCGGCAGAGAGACCGCGGGAAGAAAGACCGGTAGATAACAACCTTGTCTGGAACGACCGTCTCTGGCGTCAGATCGGCTACGGGGAGCTCTGGCTTGAACTGGGGCCACGAAAGTGTGACGGCAGCTGCGGTTGGCGTGCTGGTACTGGTACCTGCGGGGATAGCCTTAGAGCGTTTGCCCTTGGCCATTGGCGTGTTTTGGTTGCGGTGTGGGAGAGGGATGCCGATCAACACCAGGCGCGGATTTAGGGATTGACAGATCAGGACCGATTTGGTATGTACACTCCGCCGGGGTAATAAAGGTTAGCGTGGCAGGGGCCCACTGTTATGATCCTAGGTTTTCTACGGCAGAGGCTAACAGTGGGTCCATGACACCGCTAACTTATATTACCCCGCCGGAAGTGTACACTAGGTCGCTCACGGCCCGGCGTGCAGAGCCTGCCACTAGGCACCCAAGTGGCACCCTGCAAGGCAAGGGATCTCACGTTGCGGCGATTGGCGGTCCAGGCCTCGACTCTGAGATCGATGCGAGCCGCCAAGTCGTTATTGGTAGGTGCTTCGGGCCTCGATAAGCCCGTGGTGGAGTTTTCGGGGGCTATTCTTTTTCTCAGCCTTGCTGTGTCTTCCATTGGTGAGCAGGGTGCAGCACACCAACATCAACCGCGCTATGGGGGTGACAAGACTCACAGGGAACGACAAACGCACCGAGACCTGCGGCCGCCGCTTGGACTTGCCCAGTCCGAACAGCGAGCGGGGTCAACGCTCAAGTTTCTGTTACCCTGCCGTCGTCTATCGTCAAGAATGACTCGCAAACAGAAATTTCTCACCCTCATCTCAAGAATCTATGTCAAATTCGGTATCCGGCCGTATCACCGGAAGGCAGTGCCGGGCTCTTGGTTCCTGCCACTAAAGTCAACTGAACCAGCTACGTGTAGACCAGCGGTTGTCGGAAGTGGAGTCCCAGCCTGCCAAGCATTGACGTGAGCCCGTCAGCGTTAGACCCATTTCCCCGCAAACCACTCAGCGGGCCCCGCCGAGCAGCCCCGGCAACGCCATTCGCCAATTGCGTCAGAGCCCCGAATTTCTTTTTTTCTCTTCTCCAACAGCTAGCGAGCAGCTCCAGCGCACCTCTGTTCCCATCAACGCGACTTACAACCATTTTCGGCTTCACTTCACCCCACACCGGCCAATTCGCTCCCACCTTGGCCGCCCAACATGCCTATCCTCGCGACTTTACTAAGAGCCCTTACGGGTGTCCAAACCCCAGCAGAAGAAGCAGCAGCGGCCGCAGCAGCAGCAAACGCCCCTAACCCAGCCTCCCAGCAGCAACAACCACCACTCCACCAAGGCTCACCATCTCCACGCCGCCCCGCCGTCCAACTACACGAACCGGCCCGTCCCTTCGCGCCGATCCTCTCCCGCCGCTCATTCCGCCAAATGGGCCTCTACTTCGGCGGTGCCGGCTTCCTCGCCCTCTCCATCCTCATCTCCAAGCGGGCCTCCGTTCGCCACCAGCTCAGAGCCCGCCTCCACTACTTCACACCGAGCACACACCACCTGCTCAAGAAGGGCGAGGTGCCGCCCGGCGACGCGGGAAAGGAGCCAATGATGGCGCTTGAGGCGCTCAATCTAGCGACGCTGAACGTGGTGAGCTTCGCGGTGATGTTGACGGGCGGTGTCTCGTGGGCGCTGGATCTGAGCTGTGTGGATGATATGCGGAGATTGGCGAGGCGATCAATGAATGGGGTGCATGGGCGGTTGGATCCGGATATGGAGAAGGAGCTGGCAGAGTGGGTCGGGAAGACGCTGGGGATTGATGTCCATGCTGAGGAGGGGCTACCAGCGATGGAGGGAACACAAGGGGGGGATGAGGGAGGAAAGTAAGACGTGAGGAGGTAATGATAATGTGTGGTTATGTTGGTTGATACTTGGGATTTGGGGGGTTAATGGACGGATGGGTAGATGATGTGGGCCCTTCTCATGGGAGAGGGCATCATATGGGTTGGGTGGGTTGGGCTGGCCGATGGGCGCATCGGGGGCGTTTGGAATCGATCGGTGGATAGAATGGTTTGTCAAAGAGACCGCGAGTGTTGGTCCAAGATTGTTCACCCCCTCTGCCGAGTCCCGACCAGCCCACTCGCTCACTTGTATTATTCGGTCGGCTCGATCCGGCCGCTGTATAGTTACACCCCTGTTGGCCGTGGCGTTAGACATAAAGCAAGTCATGCTTGCGAATCCCGTGCATGAGTGGCTCACTCAGGGATCCTGGCTTCTCCCCTCCCCCGTCTCCCCCCTCCTTCCCGGGCGCCTGCGTTGCGCTTTTCAGCTCCCGTTTGCTGTCTTCTTGTCCCCAAGATGTTCGAGACAGCGCCTTGTCCGACATCACCGAGGCTCCTGGTTGGCTTCCGCTTCCCAATTGGCCAGTCCCTGCCCTCGATGTACTGGCGGCTCGGTGGCGGTCCCGTCGTGTGAGAAAAAGACGACAGACAGACAGATGACCTGGAGGCCGCTCCCCTCCAAGACTCCGAGACACCCAATTCGTGTTCGTGTGGCCGCTCTGGTCTTGTTGCTGCTTATAAATACCCTTTGATGGGGATGTTGGGAAGGGATTCCCACTGTCCTTCTCACCTTGTCTCTCTCCTGTGTCTCTCAGGTCTTACCTTGCTTCGTTGAGCTGACTCGCATCTTTACACCTATATTTACACCCATTACACCCGCGTGCGCGCGAACACCGCGTGTAGTGTAGAGACATATCTACCTACCGTCCTTTGATTCCTACCTACCTTCTGTCTTTCGGTATCTGGTCCCCGTACCATGTCCAGGTTCCAGATACAAGTTTGGTTCTATCGCTACCGCGACTCCCCTGCCCTTTCCTCTTCCTCCTCCACGAATTCCTCTTCCTCCTCCACATGTTCCTCTTCCTCCTGCACATGCACCTACACCTACCTCGAATCCCCCCAGGATATCCGTGATTTCCCCGATGACGATGACGACACCTCCGACACCCCCGGATCCCCCGACAGCAACAACAACACACAGATCCTCATTCGCGAACGTCGGGGAATCTCCGACAACCACGTCCAGTGGATCTCACCATCGGCCATAGAAGCTGTTTCGCCCTTCCAAGGGATGTCCTGGGCACACGGGGTTGTGAGGTGCGGGGACGGGGTGAATGACGTTGGACAGATGCTGTGGCTAAGGTCGGATCAGGCGCTACAAAGGGGGCAGACGAGCTGTCCGGCGGTGAATTTGGAGTTGTTGAGGAGTGTGGAGGTTAGGATACGTATGTTTTCTTTCTCTATCCCTATCCCTGGGGAAGGATAACTACTTACTGGCTTTTGTCAATAGGGGATGTCACCTGGCGGGCGGATAAGAAGGAGAAAGCTAATGGGTGTGCTAGGATGGGAGATGGGAGTGAGAGTGAGAGTTTGAGAGCAAGGAATAGAGGGAGGGAAGAGCCAGGCGTTTGCTTTCGCGGGCCGCTCACGCTCGCAGGGCCCGAGTATCGACACGGCGACGGAAAGTATAGGATGTGTCTTGGGGCGAGCGGGATGGGCGAGGATGGCTGTGAGGATGGCTGTGAGGATGGCTGTGAGGATGGGATCTTGGAGATGGTGAGGATTGAGGATATGGAGAGGTACTATGAGGATGTCTGATCCGGTAGGGTAGGTTCGCCTGCAGCTTGTCGTCCATGATGTGAGCGAGGATTGGCTGACTCGGCCGTGTTGCCTTTATCTTAGTGAACTACAGGTGGTCTGGGACTCGGACACGGAGACCAAATTCGCCGTCTTGCACGATCCGGGACCGGCGACATCACCATTGGCAATTGAACGGCAGCGAGATGGAAAAACGGTACGATGTGTGTGCCTCGATAATCCAGCGTCAGAATCTTTCGTGAAGGTTGGATGCTCATCTTCATCAACCTCGCTTTACGGACTCGACCTTCACCGAGCCTGAGATGACAACTGTAGCGCGTGGAAACATTCATGCTTGACGATGACCTTCCGGGAATGTAGAGAGGCATGGTCTTGGACAGAGACAGCTGGACGGAACCTGGAGGTGTTCTTTTTTTCCTTCCTCAGTTGTCAATGGAAGTTCAGCTGTGCAATAGAGTATTACTGCATACCTTATTCAAATCTAATTATCTGTACGACGCTATCAGCTCGGAAAGTGCCGACAATCCCGGGCTCTCGGCATCAATACCTACCTATACAACCTGGATGGAGCTAAGGTACTCTAGGCACCGGCAGCCACTCACGGGGCCGAGACCCACCCGGCCACTTTCCACGGGCCATGAGATCATTCGCCGTTCCACCTCGCGGCCTCGCCCGCCCGAAACAAGCCTACCTACCTACTCCGCATGTCTCACTCGATAGGAACCCTCCATCGTACTTAGGTCCCTACGTTCAAAAGTCCCTGCAACGGTCATGGCTCCCCAGTCCAAATCACGAAGAGACACAGAAGCCGAAGTCCGATCTTGGGGCTTCTCGCACGTCTTCACCTGGACAGACGCACCCAACGCACGTACGATCTGCCTTAACTTTTCGCAATGCCGGACAGAACGCAACACTAATACCTAGACACTGACCTAGACTACCCGCCTCACTCACACGCAGGCCTCACCACGCATCTTATACTCTCAGGCCAGCTGACTATCGCCTATCTTGGCGACTCCGTCGATGGCAAAGCCAAGACTACATACGGTATCGGCGATCGTATTGATGTTGCCGCTGGAAGGGTACACGAAGTCTGGATGGGCGATCAAGGGTGCACATACGTGATTGGGAGTGATCTGTTGCCATATACTTACCTGGCTACCTCAACCTTTGGCCGGAGTCTTCGAACGCACGGTACGAAGTGCCCGAAATTTACCTCACCCACCCGATGATGGTTGGCTGTGTAACCCGTCAGCCACGTTCGCTCTATTTGACAGCCTTCTTTTCCGCTTCAGCTGTTCGGCACTCCCCCAAGAAAGGGCCGAGATTGCCCGGTGTTTGTGTTGTGCGACACTTCGAGTCCAGGCTGTACCAAATCCCATTTCGTGTGCTTGTTGCAAAAAAAGGGGTTCCGAGACATGTCCTATCCTGATGAAGAAGACAATTCGGAAAAACAACCTTAACCAGACCTGTCAAACTGATCTTGCGCACCTGCTCATCTTCCGGCTCTCAACCACGGCATTCGCTGGCTTTGCACAGTGAACATCGGCCCAGCGATCGGCGCCATTATACCCACCAAGTCGATTCTTTTTTTGTCTCTATTCCTGGGGAGACCCGGCGCCAAACTGAATCACCCTAGAAGCACATCAGCTGGAACATGCATCATCACAGCAATCAGACAAGCCACATCCTCATCTCGCGAGTGAAACGTCCGGTCTTTTCTTCCTTGATGTGGAAATAACCCCAAGATCTTCGGGAACGGGAAAAGGAAGCAAATAAATCGCCAACTTTGGGAGTGGTCAGATCTCATCTCATTTTTACTACCTGAAAGCACATCACGGTTTCTGGAAGCGAAAAAGAAGGCCTGAGCCTGGGTCTAGGAAGAGAGCCTTCGAGCGGGGCGTGGGGAAAGTTTCAGCGTCGGACTCCTGGTTTCGACTGACCACGAGCCCAGAAAATGACAGCTAGCCTTCTTTTACCTGAGTACCTTAATTCCGATCACCCGCCGTTTTGAGCCCGGAAGTGAGAGCGTTTTAGCTTTAGTGGTGGTGCCGAAATTTTGGAATGGCTGATTGAGTGAAGCATGAACATAAGGTTACTGCGCAAGGTGAGGCTGGTCGAGCTGGGGCGGGAGGTGGGAAGGAAAGCGCTGCCAGCCAAGGCGGCAGCGGCTAATAAGTGACATGCCGAGGAGCAGGCGACGTTCGAGCAACAAATGCGTACGGGATCGTCCCGCATGGAGTTGGAAAGAGAGGTGAGGGTGTTGCAGCGACAGGGCGAGTCGGATGATTTGGCTAGGCGAACCTCAGACCGCGATCTGCCTGAACATGAGTTTGTTTCTATCCTAGCCCCCCAGCGTTTGATGTCGCAGCGCCTTTTGCCGGCAGTTCTTTGGTCTTGATCGTTCATGCGCTCGCGCACCTGCCGAGTTTCGTTGTTTCTCCCGACCCCTTGCCTGGGATCCAATCAGCGGAGGTTTTGCTAAGCGTAAGCTCTGGGTTGGTCTGTCTCAGCTGAGCACCACCGGGCAGGACAAGCGAGCGCTCCCGGCGGCTGGCCGTTGTTGTCTGCGGTTGCGGCTCTGTCGAGCTTAACGGCCCCTCATTATTTCATTAGGGACTGCCGTTGGACGGACGGAGCCGCGCCGGGGAAAGTGTTGTCAGACCGCAGATGGATGAAGCTGCGCAGATAGCCGCCAAGAGATTTGATTGACTGTGGTTCCGACTTCCGATCAAGTCCAGGTCGCTTGCGCGATGGATCGTGGGGGTGCCTAAAAGCTGCGATTGGTTCTCTGCACGTTTGTGGCCGGGCCTCCCCCCACCAAGAAAGGTGGAGGCAGGAGGACAGGGGTAGGGGGTCGCACACCTCGGCAGATTCTATCGAGCTATCAAACCCAGCGGATGGTGCTTCCGCCAAGGCAGAAATCGCGATCGCGCCTCACTCAAATCGGACTGGGAACCGGTTAGTCTTTGGGCCTTTGGGGCCCTCCATCTCCCTGCAATTCCCGTCGAGTCGCTGGTCACCGAAAGCCCGGGTGCCCGGGCATGGCTATCAACGCCGTGCTTTCGCGTCTTGTCTCACACGTGGCCTGCATCCAGCGCCGAGGTGCCTCCCATCACTGCTGGTACGGCCAATGGCAGGCAGCCCCCCGATCTCTCGAGATGCAAGGCGCGAGCCGATTCACAGGCGCTTGGTAGACCGCCAGTCTTCCCGTTCACCGTCTGCTTCAGAAAATGATTTTCGCGTACGAAGTAGGCGTGGAACCAACATGACGGCGCGGTGATTTTCACGTCGCAGAGCCGATATGCGGCTCATCTGCAATCCCAGCTGCCTCCTCTGGCTCTCTTCAATATGCCCGCCATCTGCGTCTCGGTCTCCTTGCGATCCAATGCTGTCGTCTGCTCGGCGCCTTAAGCTGCTGTCTGCGCGTCCCGACGAGATGCCGAACCCCTCGTATTTCGGAATCTCTGTCTGGTGTTGCTGCCACTTGACGCCATCTGCTGTTGCTGCTGGAGCGGGTGGGGGAGGCTTGCGCAAGGATACGATGGTGGAGTGGGGTGGAGAGGATTTACACCTCCGCCAGCATTATAAACGTTAGCTCAACAAGGGGCCCACTGTTAGTGTTTCCATAAATTTTCACACCAAGCCGCAATCAGCAACACCCTTGACAAGCTAACGTTTATAATGCCGGCAGAGGTGTACGCTCAAGCGTGGCCTACGGAAATTTGGACCGGCCCGTTTGAGGATCAGGAAATGAAGGGACAAAAAGAGCGAGTGTTGGGAAGATTCGCAAACATATCTGTTAAGGCGCGCCAATAGCACGACCAATCTTGGTTTCTTTGCCTCCTCGCCAGCTTGAGATGGGAGCGTTGCAGTATAATTTGTGTCGGAAAGCAGGCACGTTGCTGTGATGACGTTAATGACCCGTTGAAATGCTACCTTGCTGGCCAAGGAGCCTCAGCCAACCAGTCAGATGCGGGGAATCCTGTCCTTCTGTCGCCGGGGCTAGCGGTTGGGCCAGAGCAGGGAACCCCGCAAGCCACCCGGATTCTCACCTGGAGTGAAGTCACTTCAAGAACATTATGACAATCAAAAACTATCTGCACTGCAGTCGACATTTGGCAGTTCGCTGGCAACTTCCGGCTTGCATACGCGTCGTAATCGCGGGGCAGGTGCGTTTGCATCTCAAAAGTTGATAAACGGAGCTGGGAATAGTGGCAATGACCCCTTGCCAAAGCTGGGAAAACGGACTGAATGCCCAGAGGCTGGCATGTCCCAACGGCAGGGCTTCCGGGACGGTAAGATAAGACAGAAGACTGAAAGGCTAATTGAGACACACGCTCAAAGCGCGGCCGGGCGCCCTTTGAGAGGCGCAAAGGGTATCATGGAACACGGCCAAATCGGCCGCTGTGGACCTTTCATTGCATCTGAAACACCTGTGCCCAGAGAAGCAGAAGCAGATCCTTCCGTCGCAGTTGCGGTCAGTGTCTCCCGCCGTCCACTGAGATGGACGGGACTGCCGTGGTTGGTTGTCTCGATTGCCTACAGAGACAAGCCCTTGGTTTGCCTTGCATATGTGCAGCGACTGCGACATCAAATCAACTATGCTGCGCTTGCGTGGTGATGCGTGGTTTTCAGCTGGGAAGGACCTGACCATCGAGTATGATAACCAAGATCAAAAAACGGAGAGCGAGTCAGCCAATATATATCACTGCCTGGGATTGGCTACCCCAAGACGGGCAGTTTTGGTCAATGGTACATTGCACGTTGTATCATCGCGGGCGCAAAATCAGGCTTTTGGTGGTTGGCACCACCAGCCTTCCTCCTCGATGCGGGGCAGCTCCTTGACGTCCGTCTTTGCATCGACATCTACATCGAACCTGCCTAGTCGCGTCGTCGCCCCTTTGGATGCGAAGTAATCGACGACAGGCGGGTCGGCAGTGAGCTCGAGAGGTTGAATTGAGCTGAAGACGAGAGTTTTCCAGCCTTCCGCTCCACAGCAAGGAGCTCGAGAGAACGGGGCAGGGGCTGGCATCAGACAGTTCTGCGATACAGGCTCATTGGTAGCTGCAGTATCTCCAGCACGGAGTCTGACCCCTCGTCTGAGATGATGTATGGACGAATCCGTCGTCAACAAAAAAAAAAATTCCTGCTCGCCGTACAGCACATAGCTCTGTCAACCGGGCAGACCGTTTCCTTCAAGTTCATAGAGCTGCATCGATTCCGTCACCTCCCTTTCTTTCTTTCCGACCCTGGCCAGCGATCCGTCTCCACCGTCCAGGGCCACGATAACTCGACCGAAGCTGCATTTGGGACCCCTGCCCACCGTGACGGAGCCTGTGCACGTCCCTCACAGTGCTGTGGGAGAGCTTCTCCCGGCCGGGGGTGTGCTTGCCACGGCCCCTGTCCATCAGGCGAGCTCCTTCCGCGCGGAACCTGCCTCTCAACCTTTGCTGCCCTCGCGGTTCTGGCGTCTCAGATGGCCCTGGCGGGTCTAGACTGGGCAACGGAGGGCAGAACAGGAAACGCCATCGATCCAAGACGGATGGATGGGCAGGCCTGTCTCTGGCTGGGGATCCACGTCGTTTGGCGTTTTGGCGGCTTGTCGCTCCTTTGTCCCTCGTCTCTTTCTCTGGCCTGATAATTAGTTGGAACTATCCACATCATGGCCGGCCAGCTCCAGACTCCATAATATCAGCCTACCCACACCTTCCCCCGAATCGATCCCATTTCATGCGTTCGTTGCTTGCCTACTCGTTTCCACATCCCTCGACCGGGTCTCATGTCTTGACTTTATTGCCGTCCCTCAAACGCCGCCTTCCGTCCCTCATGTACATGAAGTCGCCACGTACTGCCTGTCGTTGACCACGGGTCGGGCTCACGGCATGGAAGTGCCTATATTCGCATAGCAATCTCCAGCCGTCGTCCCTCCGCGGGCAGTCGCAGCCGCACATAGCTGAGGGCTGCGCCCACGAGGCTCCGCCGCCATGGGGAACTCTCAGTCGTCGATTGTCGAGTTCGACACTCACCGGAGGCAGTCCCATAGGTTGTCAAAGCCGAAGATGGGCAATCATGCGACAGCAGGCCTGTTGAGCCCCGGCGGCTTGTCAAATAGCTCGAGACGACACTCGAACGCCCGCATGAGCTTTCTCCCCCCTCCTCCGTCACCCGCATCTACACCGACAACGGTGTCTACCTTCGAGGTTTACGCCGACCCCGAGCACCAACACATCGAGAGGAGCGCGTCAGCCGTGTCAGTCCAGCACAAGGAGTCAAGGAGGAGGAGCCTGTTCCGCTCCAGGTCCTCACAAGGCAGCCCAGACCGGGAGCGGAGACAGAGCAGCCTCGGTCCTCTCTCTCGGGTCGCCGACAGACTGAGCAGGACCAATTCCATGACTTACGAATCTGCGCTCTCGTACTATGGGCAGCCAGTCTCTGAAAGGTAAGAAACTCGCCTCATGGCATGCCGCTGTCTGATTGCTAACGACGCCGGTGCTTTGTAGTTGGCAACCGCCACCCGCCGGGTCCCGCACTTCTTGGAATTACGACATGTCCTCCTACGAGGCTAAGCGCCTGTTGAATCTCACCGAGGAATCGAGGTTCGAGCTTGCAGCGACCATGTCAGAAAACAAGATGACGGTGGTCACGGAAACTACGTGGAAAAGCTCGAACCCCACGCATCCCACGAATTCCACGAACCCCACGAACCCCCCGAGCACCACGCTCAGCCGGGCGAACTCCGATCTGTCTCTCTACATGCCTGTCCGGCGCCGTTCGGTCATACAGAAGCCAGGCGTGGCTACACGCGCGAATTCGCTTCGTGACGGTCCTCCTGCCTCTAGGCCAAATTTCAGGCTCAGTCATCCGCCAACGCCGAATATGTCCCGACAGCAATCCATTGAATCTTTCAGAAACGGTGTTATATCGATGCCGCCGACGATACGTGACCCCGAGGCACCGCGTGCGGTAACACCATGTGGGGATGATTACCAATTTACCGGGGCATTCAAGCTCGGGTCCTTGCGCATCGTGAATGGTGCAGCCAGTCCCGGTAGCCCCAAGGTTGAGAAGAGCCGCAATAGGGATGACAGGAGCCAGGGATTCCCCAGCGAATACGCAGGCTACTTTGGGGAGACACAAGGCAACTCACTAGGTGTCACCACTGTTCGACCGCCTCATCAACCGCGGATATCCCTTACGATACAAGCGCCACAGCCGCGTGCTATCCCCCTGAGTCCCATTAATACTTCTTTCTTGAACCTGGACACCCCCAGTATTGGCTCCGGTCCAACCTCTACGAATCTGGCTCCAACGGTACCCACCGTGCCTGACTACCTGGCCGACATCGCCTTTAGCCCATTTTCCCTCCATAATCCTTTACCCATAAGCCCAAAGCTAGAAACTACTTCCAAAACTGCAGCCATGGATGATCACTTATTTGAGGACGAGCCAAGTGTTGAATATTCTTCACCAGAGGTTCTGTATGTTCGGGAAGATGCTAGTGCAAAGCCGCAATATGAACGATCCGATGGTGACGCGGGAAAGGGTGTCTCTCGGACTGATAGCGGCTTTGTGTCTACGAGAAGTCCTTCCGAGCACTCTCACAAGCCTTTGACGAAGGCCGACTCTGGGTACAGTTCGAATGTATCTCTGAGGTCCTTTCAGGCTAAGGCGCAAGAGCGAGAGTTGTCATTATCGCTCGAGAAACGGTCTTCGCAGTCAAGCCGTGGGGGAGCCTCGATAAACTCAGAGGATCGTCGCAGCATGAGTTTTGTTTCAGCAGCTTCTCATCTTGTTCCGCCAGAGCGAGAGGCTCCTCCTCCACCGGTTCCTCCCAAGGACTTTCTACCGCTCTCTCCAATGCAATCAAAATCAAGTACCGCCACGAGGAAGAGTGCCTCGAGCACCGACGTGCCGAAATCGAGTTCCAAGAACAGAGCTGCCCCTCCACCGACTATAAATCTCCCTTCGCGGAATACTGGTCCCAGGTCGCCAGACTCGGTGCCCCGCACACCAGGAAGCGCAAGATCCGCGAAATCCGTACTGTCTGATCGGTCGACTTCAGCTTTGAGTATTGGAAGTGGGCCGCACAAGCCGAGCAAGCTGCAGAGACTTCTGAGCAGTGCCCGCCGGCCTACTGCTGGGCCTTTAACGGTTCATGCGACACACGTTGAAGAAAAGGCCACCATCCCTGCTATTCCGCGGGAAGTTGAGCATAAATTCAACGAGCATACGGGCTTGTTTCCTCTAACAACCAAGCGGCTTGTTGTGAGGCAACGGGCGAGCTTGGATACCCTCAAGACGATATTCAGCGTGGGGAGCGTGGAGGCTAGCTTTGAGGCTGTGGCCGCCATCCCTTCGGTTCCCAAGGTCTCCGAATCCGCTGCTGAAGATGAGCATGAGACCAAAGAGTCCACGTGGAGATACACTTTGCAGTCAATGCCATCATCGATTGTTAACGCTGCAGCTCACGTCATTCCCAGGAAACCCATCGCCAGGAAGCCACTTCCAGAACAGCAGGTGTCGGTAAAAGCCAAAGACTTGGAACCGTCGCCAAAGAGCAGCTCGCCTGACTCCATACTTGTTGCCGAAGCTGAACTCAGCACATACTCCTCTGTTAGCAGCAGCTTGGGGAACAATGCATACGATGCCGCGTTTATTGCAATGGCCAGTGGCGAAGACGGTCCTTCGTCACCACAGATCGTGAGCAGAACATTGACTCTCAACGAGCCCGCAATGCGCCTCTTGGAAATGAGGTCCCCAACGTCGACCAAATCACCCCCCAGTCTTCCATCGCCAGCCCCCCCGAGCCCCGTCCTTGCGCGAACAATGAATATGCCCGACCGAACGAAGTCCTCCCCACCGATCAGCATGAATACCAGAAGGCCGATGCCCCTCAGAGTCCCTCAGCCTCTGCGATCGCAGTCTTCCACCGCAAGCCTCAGTCGGAAGAGCAGCCGAGAAAGCATACGCAGCTATCCATCTGCGCAGCCGCCAGTTACCAAGAAAACAAGCAGGGATAGCATTCGCAGCTACCCGTCGTATCAGGTGACCGATGGAGCTTCAGAGCGGTCGGACCAGTCACCTGCCATTCCTCCCATGGACCCGCGGCGTATCATGTCTTTCCGGCAATCTCAGTCTCCGAAATATCAAGTGCAGAGCTGGGACATGCAGACCGAGCACGACTACCCCCGACAGCCTTCTCGGGCCAACTCCATGGTTGGGCACAGTCGGAACAACTCTATCTCTTCTGCCCCGGGAGGACAAGAAGGGTACAGTATTCAACGTCCCGGGAGCGCACAGTCGTGGCAGGTCCGAACCGCAAAGCCTCAGCTTCGGCATCGGTCAAGTCACGATGGTTTCAATCTCCAACAGAGACGCTCTCAGTATGGCCATGCTCCCTCCATGTCCAACGGGTATACGGCCTCATCAAAATCCGCATATGACCCTTGGAATAGCAATAGCCAGCTTGACCCTGGGGCCGGTCTGGGACTCCAGGACAGCCGATATCCACCCTATGTGCCACGCGGTCACCACCGTAATCGCAGCATCACTCGTGCCAACCCTAATGCACCATACCGCGTCCTACACAGCTATAACTCGCCCGCATACCGGAACGCTCCTATCTGGGGCTGACCTCAACAATTTCTTTTTTCTTTCCATTTTGCCTTCAACAGCATTGCATACTGGCGTCGCGAACATTGACGACTGCGCACATCATCCAAATACTACCATCTGGAGTCTACCATGTTCTATCTCTCCTTCTTATGAATCTCAGAATCGTTCTTCAAAGCGACCTGGGGCTGTACGAATACTGGAGGGCATTTCTAAATACGTGCTTGGCAATATTTTTTTTCTGGACAACCATACGTCGATTTTCTTTGTTCTAGCACCTTACTCTGCACCCCTGACGGACAGTGGCAGCATGAAGTCGGTCAATATCATTACATACAACGGATTAGGGCATATAACCTGGACAGGTCTTTTTTATTTATTTTTTGAGCAAAGTCGAGTCGAAAGCCAAATTGATCAACCACCAGGCAGCTATGGTGAGCGGCTATAAGGAGAGTATCAGATGCTGGGGTCTGGTGATCCCTGGCAGCGATGGAGTGGGATTATGCCGTGTACTATTAGCAGATGAAAAGCAATTGATGAACTTGGTCCTGCTCTCGTTTCCTGGCCCCTTATTTTGTGCTTACTTTACATCCTCCTTTGATCTCGTGTAACGTTGGAGGGGAGGACAAAGGGCGCATGCGATGTTAGTGCGACGAGGAAAACCATGTTTGCGAAACCAAATAAGGACTGCCGGTCCGTACCTGAATTAGCTGTCTAAGAGCTTGTCCGAAAATAGGAGAGGCAGCAGGGATTTCAGTTCATGTTGTGAGCCGTGCCGAGACGGACTGAAGCTGCATGCTCGTGTCTTTTTCGCATGGTATTACTCTGGCGTCCAAGACATCCAGAAGTCCAGAACAATATGCACCAAATGAGCTCATATCATTACACCAAATCAGGTAACGCTATACTTGTCTATTCCCGCACTTCACAGCCTGGAGCCACAATGAGATAACACAAGCCCTACGCTCAGGGGCGATGTTATGCGACGAAGTGCAGTGCAGCGTCAAAACACGGATGGCCTGGGTAGGAGCCTACTAACTCCGTGACTAGTAGGCCGCAGAAGTCGGCGACTGCAATACGAGAACCGCTTTTAGGGGCGATGAAGGTACGGACACACATCCGGGCTGTCCCCGCGTTACAACATCAACGATGAGGTGAAATTCCCGGCTTTTGCAGCCCTGTCCACCCCGCGAAAAATTGCTGAAAAGGGTTTAATGTAGATAGGATCCCGATCCCGAGTAGTAGAGTAGGTAGGTAGGCAGCAAAATTCACGAAGAGCCGTCCGCCTCACCCTCGCCGCTTGGTCGCAGTCCAGTAATACCTTTATTCTATACCTACCTACCTGACTTATCCGGGGCAGAAGCGGCCCCAAAAGTGCCACCCATATTATAACAACATGAATGGCAGTATGATTCAATGATTTTGTAATAAAGACGCCGCAGCCTTCCCAATCGAGCGGCTCGTCTGTGGTGCTTGCTGGCTGAGCATGGGACGAATGACTCTTTGCCGACGAATCGGCCCAAAAGTTGCAGTGCGGTTTCGGTGGCGGGATGCAGGAGCAGGAGCAAGAGCGGGAGTGTCGTAGAGACGGGCTGAGTTCCCCCACGCGATGCTCGAATGGCTGGTCCCGCTGCTCACCGCTGCCGTCCGGGACATCGGGAATCAAGCAAAGAGACCGCTTCGGCCAACGCCGGACCCACTATTACCCCGGGGGACCATCATGTTCCAACGCTTCGGGAGCCTCTTTTCGTCTTATGTCCGTCGTGGGTTCAGTGCAACTGCAAAGGGCGGGAGACAATGTGTGTTAATGCGGGCTGCGTTGATTGCCAACGATTCAGCTTGCTGGAGACATGCTCGGTGCATACCTCGAGAGGAGAAGGCGCCGATACAGACCAGAAGGCGCTGGCATGTTTTCCCACCACTATTCTTGCCAGTTTCGATGGAGCGTCACTGGCTCTGTCGAGCAAGGGACGGTATGATGCCAACGTTATGATCGGCTCGTGCTTCCTGTGCTGTGCTGTGCCCCCCCGAGGAGGCTGTGCAAGACCCAAGAGGCATTCCCTGTGATTGGGTGCAACTCCAAATTATTCTTCCACAAACTTCGAGCCAAGCGTTCCCCTCTTCTGACAAAGCTTTGCCTTAGGCGTCCGGACATTGTTGCGATTGACACGTTGAGAACTGAGTTGGGGGGGAGGGGGTGTTGTCAGGTTTTGACGACGGCGTTGCGCGTCAGGCATTAGCAGAGCATACGATTCGAGTTAGGAAAAGGTTTGATTGCATGCTGTCAGGACGTTACTCCGCGAGGCTCTCCGTATCTTGGGCCATCGTTAGCAGAGCATTCCCTGCCGGAGCTTGTCAGAGTCTCATCGGGCCTGAAGGGAAAATGCAAGCAGGAAATGGCACAGCCACTGGTGTCCACCCCGGCCCGCCGGTGCAACGCGCTCCATGGTTTGACCACGCTCACAATCTTTGGTAGGGCTGATGGGGAGAAGCACAAAGCTCTCTCGCCAACGTAGCATACCCCTGCAATCGTCTTGGTCGAGGCTAGCCGTTTGCTGATGGATGATCCGCGTTCACCGAGAGGTTGATGCAGACTGCACAGCCGCCCTGCCAACTCGTCCCGAT
>Ga0247758_1000835_pt1 | contig 26183 bp, 32 predicted proteins | sample UWRJL156409C4_FD_180950 | JGI IMG/M metagenome (GOLD analysis project Ga0247758, IMG submission 180950) | Plant litter microbial communities from Arlington Agricultural Research Station in Wisconsin, United States - UWRJ-L156-409C-4 | ecosystem: Environmental > Terrestrial > Plant litter >... | reverse complement strand
GGAGGTTGAAGAACGAGGGGGTGGGGGTACTGGGGGGAACGGGTGAAAGTTGACGTTGGTTTGGTTTTCTACGGTGTGTGTCTGGATTTCTTATCACCTAACATGGCATGGGCTTCCTGCTTCCTGATTTGTCTCCCTGGTTTGTGTGTTCCTGATTTGTCTACTTGGTATGTCTATTCCTGATTTGTCTACTGGTGTGTCTACCTGGTCTGTCTACTGGTATGTGTTCCTGTTTGATTGAATTGGATAATAGTTTGAGATACTGGGCGTGAAAAATATATGCGGAGCGAATTGGATTTGATGCAGATTGGGTTGAGATTGGTCCTCGTGTGCAATTTGATTATGGGGTTTGAATGAAGTTATGGCATTGTTACTAGTTCGCTGTGATGTTTAACTTGCTCTGTATTATCATATAAAGAAACCCCTTTTCGGTGTATTTTGTATTCTGTCGCATGGTGACAAAGTGAATCCATATCCCTGTGAAAAACAGGTCACACCACTTAATACAGCTTATCACAACACCGCCTACCTTACAGTAACTATACCTCCGCAATGACCCTTTCCCTGCGATGTAAGACTCTCCACGTCCACCATTTTCCAACTCTCGTTACCAGCGGTCTCCGGTTCCCTCGACACTGTGCCAAGGCCCCTGGACTCAGCATTTTAGCTATAATAGCTCGCTTGGACTTAACGCAGCTTGGGTAACTTCTCTTTACTGCTTACTACTAGTCGGGACAAAGTGACTGCTAGGAGATCTCGGTGTTTCAATGCGTCCTTGGATTCCCACCTAGCCTTTGAGAGAATTCCTGTGATACGTCGCAGGGTGCTGTCAGGTGACAGTCCAGTGAAACATCGCGCTAAGGATGCGTGTGCTTCGAGGCCGGGGGTGATGTCAGCGAGGACAAGCTCTAACAATTCGTCGAATAGAGTGGATAAACCCTGAATCAGCACGGCACGCACTGTCTTGGCCAAATGGTCTGCCCGGACCAGTGTTCGTAGGAGCCGATGGAGGACACGCATGTTCGGGATATCAATGGTGTGGTAGAGACGGTGGGTTGCGATGGCGTTCAGCCGCCTGTTGCCAGTTTTGGTGACGGCGACAAGCGTGTGGCGGTAAAGCGCCCAAGTTGATGTCCCGGCCCGGTCGTGGGGCCAATCATGGAGGGACAGGTTATGGTCAAGGTACTCGACAATCCTAACGAAAAGCTCGTCAGGCAAACGGGGGATTCCCATACTGCACGGGCGCGCGTGAAGTCAGCTGGCAGATCAGCCCTGCGTGGGCCGCCGCAAAATGTCGGTGTGAGGAGAATGGAATGTAGTCTGGTGTGGAGAAGCTGAGGGGCTGGGAATGCGCGAAGCTTCATCATGTGGTCCCACATTAAACACAGTGGAAGGGACAGTACGAATACCCGCCTATCTATGGCACCTTCCCTATTGCCAGAAGGGACGAAGCCCAATTTCCCACAGACCCGTATTGTTTCACACAAGTGCCACTGAAGCAATCACGCATCCTTCCCGCCACTTTTCTTATCAGTGCATCGAAATCCTTAGCGCTGAGGTAAAAACCAGCAACCAGCAGGTACCAAGGTATTCAACCCTGGATTCTCCCCGTCCCCATTGCTAATATGGGATCGGTCTTTATTTTGAGCTTAATTGGACGTTCTAATGCCCGCCGACCCTTGGCTGTTCCAGGAACCGCAGCTGACAACGGCACAACACGGGATCTCGATGCTTGTACTCGCGGCCCCGACCAAACAGCTCACCCGCGATTTAGCCACAAGGGGGAGCAAATATCACCGAATTCCCGGGAAAGTCGCAACTCCGCACACGCTTTACCCAGGAACCCGTCCGAATCCCATTTCAATCCCCGCCGGTGTGTGCGACAATGGCGACTCCGCTCTTCCAGCGAGCTATAACCTTGGGGCTATGGACATGCCCGCCCCTGGGTCGATGCGTCGCGTGGACATGCTATCCCTGACGTGACGCCGCTCCAACGCCAAAATGCACTTCAGCGCCATCCTCGCCCTCGTCTCTAGCCACGCGCTGCTCGTCGCGGCGCAGGAGGAAATAACCCAAGACGCAGAGGCAAACTTCCCCTTCGAATCCACCCAGCTCACCTGGCGCGACACCCTCGGCAACCCCTTTCTGCGCTTCGGCAACACCTCGCTGCCCCAGAACACCACCGCCCAACCACCCTGCAAAGCCTGGCCAGGAAGTCACGACTGGCCCTCAGACGACGAGTGGAAGCAGTTCAACAAATCCATCGACGGTGCGCTGCTTCGGCCAGACCCCCCCGGGCTGGCATGCCACGAGGGCCCGAAGCGCGATGCTGCACAGTGTGAGTGGCTTGTGCGGGACGCAGGGCGGACGAGTTTCTGGATCGATAATCCGCTGGCGGTGTTGACGCAGTGGCCGCAGGGGAGCACCTGCGCGGTCGCGTTGGATGCGAAGGGCACGTGTACGAGGGGGGGATTCCCGGAGTATGTGGTTAAGGTGGCGACGGTGAAGCATGTGCAGGCGGCGGTCAACTTTGCGAGGAATAAGAATGTTAGGGTTGTGATCAAGTGAGTTCCGTTGTTCCTGGGGATTTAGGAGGGTGCCCGGGTTGCTGGTTGGTGGAATGGGAGCTAACTGTCTTGCAGGAATACTGGTCATGATTTTGGAGGGCGGTCGACTGGCGCGGGCTCGCTGAGTATCTGGACGCATAATCTGAAGGCGCTCGACTTCGTTCCTGATTATGACGGATCTGGATACACCGGTATGGCGGTTCTAGTTGGGGCGGGTGTGCAAGCATTCGAACTTCAGAACTTTGCCTCGCAACACAACATCACGGTCGCCACGCCGCATGACACGGTGGGAATTGCGGGTGGGTGGATTGCAGCCGGAGGTCACGGCTCGCTGGCTTCGAAAATTGGACTCGGCTCTGACCAGGTCCTTTCCATGAATGTGGTGACTGCCGATGGCCAGTTTCTCACGGTTGATCCGGAGACGAATAGGGATCTGTGGTGGGCTCTCAGGGGCGGTGGTCCAAGTAAGTTGATCGATTTCACCCTTTCTCCCTAGTTTACCTCCCAGAGACTGACATGCCACAGGCACCTACGGTGTCGTCACATCCGTTGTCATGAGGGCGTTCCCCCGTATCCGCTCGACCTCCATCTCCGTCTCCTTCTCAGTCAACCCCAACGCAACCCAAGCAGCACCTCTTCGAGGCCCTTTCCAAGGCGGATTCCCCAACCCCAACGCAACCGTACCCATCGCCGCCCCCTTTCCCAACGCCACCAGCACCTTCCCGTTCCCTCCTAACAGCACCGCCTCCCGGCGACCCGGTCCATCCCAACCACGAAACACCCCCAACACAACCCTCATCGACATCCCCACCTTCTGGAAAGCCGTAAAGCTCACGTACAGACACTGCCTCAAGATCCAAGCCGTTGGCGGCTACTGCTACAGCTACGTCACCCCGCTCGGCAACTCCTCCTTCGGCTTCACCCACTCCTTCTCCATCCCCGACCTCTCCGCCGAAGACGCCTCAGCCCTGGTATCTCCCCTCTTCACCACCCTCCGTCTCTCCGGGATAAACCTCACCCTCCCACGCATACCATCCCAGCGCAATCCAACCCCCTTACCCGGCGGCTTCACCCCGCTCCCCTCCCCCCCCTCTCCCTCCTCCACCTCCACCCCCCAGTCCCAATCCCAACCCGCACCCCCAACCCGCGAACCAGGCGCCGAACCCCTCTCCACAACCCGCTACCGCTCCCGCCTCATCCCCCGCTCCGTCTTCGACTCCGAAGCCTCCTACAACGCCCTCTTCTCCGCAATCACCACCGCCGTCACCGAAGGCGGCTACACCTTCCACGGCATCGCATACACCCCCACCGAAGCCATCGCCGGGCCTCTCGGGGCCGACAGCGCCGTCAACCCGGCGTGGCGCCGCGCAGTCCTGCACGCAAGTTTCATGGATTCTGTCCCTGATGGCCTCACGCCCATTGAGGCGCGACTGAGAGACGCGAGAGGGAAGAGGTATCTTGAGGGGCTGACGCTCAAAAGTGAAGGGGGTGGCTTGGTCGGGAGCTATAGGAACGGGGGGGATCGGATGGAGGGGGAGTGGCAGGCGAATTTTTATGGGGTGGAGAAGTATGGGCGGCTGTTGGCGGTTAAGGCGAGGAGGGATCCGTGGGGGGTGTTTTGGGCGGTTACGACGCCGGGGAGTGAGGGGTGGGAGGTCAAGACGCTGGATGGGTATCCCGGGAGTCAGAATGGGAGGTTGTGTAGGGTTGGGAAGGGCATCTGAGTAAGCAGGGCAGGGCAGGGCAGGGGTAGGGGAGATGGAGAGGTGGGCAGGGGAGTTGGGGACAAGAGGTACTGTGCTAATCGGCGACGGTAAAGACTGGGGATTTTTGGATGGCTTTGGTCGCGGGAAGTTCCGTTAGTTCAGGTAGGTAATTTAGTTTCAGTTTGCGCCGGAAACTGGCATCAGAGTGTGCGACGTTGTGCTGTGGTGATTGGTGTGAACCGTGGCGATGGCGTGGTCCCCAGAGCCGAGTGGACAGCATGTTGAAGCATTACCCACGTTGTCAACCTTCCTGTGAGTGATGGTTCACCTTCCGGCGTTGCCTTTAAACTCCTCCTACCTGTAGACAAGGCACCTGAGGTTCTTGGATGGGTAGGTATTTTGTCCGCCTCCACTTCTCAAAGATCGATAATTTTAGGGTAATTCAGCACAGATGAGCTGTCCGTCCGTTCCCCATTGGCGAGAGTCCGCTTTACACTCTGCAGACAGCCCACCAATGCGGTTCCAGGATGATTCCATCTCACAGCTTTCCCACGAAAGTCAGGAGGATATACCACTCGTCTCGAATACCATCTCAGCACAAGACGCTCACGATCACAACTTGAACCTACGACAGGAGAGCGAGACACAACCAGCACCCAAACGAGATTCATCCCACGAACCGAAGCAACGCCGGGAGGCCAAACAGGTTTCAGGCCGGCCTTCAAAATGCGCCAACACTCAAGGCTCAGCCCACCCCGCTCAAGAGACTCAGGGGCGCCTCAGCGGAGACGCTCGTAGCCGGCAGTAGGCGTGCTAGGTAGTTATCAATGCCCCGTGTTGCGCCACGAAGCCCGAAGAGCAGCTGAGGCCCAAAGCCGGCGGACGCCACATTAAGTAAACCCCGCACATGACCCCTCAGTAGCGATCCAATACAGGTGAAATGCGTGATAGAAGTAGTGGATAGAGACTTTTAGACCGACGCCATGCAGCACTCAGCTCCCTTGGCGTCTCGCCAGTGCCGAGACAAGCGATGCTAGTGCGAGGTTGAGGCGAGCTGTTGCAGGTCGTGGGGTATCTTGATTGGAGCGAGAAAAGATTCACTCTTGTTGCAAACCACGCGGATTCTAAGAGGGCGCCGAAGAATAAGCAGTTGTAATAACTCTTGGCAGTGCTTACGCTGCTCCTCAGCCCTGTACTAGCATCTGCAGTCCATCGGGGTGGGATTTTAAAAGTCCGTGGCTAGCTGAGGCGGCGATGAAACCGATTTGCTCGTTGGAGCTTCACACAAGCAGCGGCTGCAGGCCATCGGCCTGCCCGTCTGGGTGGTAGACGAGACACAAGACAAGTCCTTAGCCAACGCCTCGCGATGTTTTTGTCAAGTGCTGCAGCGCGGTTGCGGAGGGGGCAATCACATTTAAGCTACCAGTCCAAAGCAAGAACTTCGTGTATATAAGGCATCAACATACCCCGTCATCTTAAGCCCTCATTCCACAGCTCCAGGGCACACACCACCAACCTTCAATCCTCAAGACTAAATCATTCCTACCAACCCTTTCCCCCTTCCATCAACAATCATGGCCGACGTTGACGCGCCTCCGTCCTATGATTCCGTCATTGGCAAGGTCGACGCCGGTGTCAAAGTCGACCCAACCTTCGACGGCCTGCAGAAGGTCCTTGCTAGTCTCAGCGAGCCCGAGAAGGCCGCGCTGGCTTCGCACGACCCCGCTGCCGTCGTTCTCGACCCGGAGCAAGAGAAGAAGTTCCGCGAGGGCTTCGCTCAGGGGTTCGCCCAAGCCCAGGGCCACCTCGAGTGGAACGCGCAGGAGTGCGCCAACATGTGCAAGAAGGTTGGCCAGGACTTCCTCGCCGTGGCCAACAAGCTCTCAGCCATCTCCTCCCAGGACGGCTCGCAGGCTTCCAAGGACCTAGTCACCGACTTTGTGGCGCTCGAGCAGCGCTACCAGGGCCTCTTGACCTCAAGCCGCGTGTCCGCCGTCAAGGTTGCGCAGCAGGCCGACCGTTTTGACACCGTCATTGTGCCCATTGCTGCCGACAAGAGCATCTCGATCGACACCAAGAAGCAGAAGATCAAGGAATTCATTCAAGAGGCTGAAAGTCTCGAGAACGAGGCCAACGGCATCCAGGCCAACTTCAGCAAGTTCCTCACCGACATGACCACCTACACCGGCCGGTTCAGCGGCTGGGCCACGCAGAAGGAGGGCGACATCAGCAAGGAGATCGCAAAGCTCGCCACCGATATTGCCGACCTCAGTGACCAGATTGCCAAGATTAGAGTCGCTATGATCGCCATCGGTGGCACCGCCGGCGTCGTTCTCCCGGCCCTGGGTGTAGGGGCCTTTGTTGCCGGGCCCTTTGCGCCCCTTGTCATCGGTATCGGCCTCTTCCTCGCCATTGGCACCGTCGCCTCGATGACAGCCTTGGCTTTCAAGTCCAAGGGTACGCCCCTTCCCCCTTCGTGCATTCCTTCATCTTCATCTCGCTAATTAACCATCTACAGCCCTCGACGCCGAAGTAGCCGACAAGCAAAGGCTGAAGAAGTCACTCGAGGACCAGCTCCAGGCCATCCAAAAGTCGCGCCAGGAACTTACGGCTCTCGGAAGCGCGCTGAATGGCGACGTCGCCCGCGTTGTTGGTATCATCAACACCGCCTGGAAGTACTGCCAGGACGACGCCATCGCCATCAAGCAGTGGCTCGAGGCAGGAGAAAAAGACATCGATATCCCTCCGTACATGGCCTTGCAACTGGGAAAGGCCGACGGCATCTGTACGTGCTCTCTCTGGATCTATTTTTGGAACGCGAAGCTAACAGTTACTCTTGCAGATTCTGTTGTGGGCAAGTACCTGGGAAAGTATGCCGATTGCTTGGCGGATACTAGCAACCCTGTAATTAGTGTCCAGTAAAGAGGTGCGAGCGAATTAGGCGCTCTGAGAAATAGGAAAAGAGCTGAGAAGGCGATAGCAAGGGCGGTGGAGGCAAAACTGGCTAACGCCCAGCCATCCGTGCGGCCGTCCGACGGACAGCGACGCCGAAGCGTCATCTCTAAGGGGGTCGGTCTATCCTGGAAGCGGAGACAGTAAAATCACCTGTCGCAAAGTTCGAGTAGTAGCCCCTTAGAAACGCGATCTTGAAGCGCGTTATATTGGATGGGGTACCGATTGTTCAGTTGCAGTTAATGAGGAAAAAAGTGGCGAAGAAATGAAATACTTTCAGAAAATAAACGTTAATGGTGTGAGTGAGAGTGGGGTGTTGATTTGAAATTAGTTTAATCGCACACCTTTCTTTAGGTGGCCAAAACCGGCAGAAAGTTTGCAGAGAAATAATATTACGATGCCAATGAGACCACTCGCTGGGGATTGTCAAATCATGTTTATACACGAAGAAGAACTTGCTACAATTAGACGTGCGCCCGTCGAGCTCCATGCATATGCTCCTCGTCAAGTCATTACCAATAATCTCCCATAACAATAATCTCCCATTTCATTAGCCCTTCTTCATTTCCACACCCCCTTCACCCCCTCCCCATTTTCCTCCCTTACGAAGGCTGGATCCAAGGCCGGCACTTATTCGCCGCACAGAATCCGTTGCAGCACGGCCCGAGATACTGGCCGTTCCGGAAGCAGTCGCTGTACGTGGGAATGCAGATGCCGGCGCAGCTCACGCCCGTGACGGGCTGCGGGGGCCCGATGATGACCTGGCTGAGACCCTCCGGGGTGATTCCGCCGACCAGGGCCTTCTCGCCGGGGGTGTAGAAGGTGCATTGGTACTGGGCGTTGTAGTCGGGGGCGTCGATTATGTTGACGGCGATGTTGTTGTCTGGGAGGCTGGGGTTAGAATTTTGTTGGGCATTTCGGGGGAATTGGCAGGGAAAGGGGGAGAATGGGATGAAGGGGGCGCACTGGTTGGGTAGACGTTGCCGTCGGCGGGGAAGGCCATGGAGTACGAGGCCGGACCGCCGTGGAAGGTGAGGTGCACGGTCTGGGGGGTGTCGCGCTCCTCGATGGGAGAGGCGGCTGCGAGGCCGAGGGCCAGAGCGAGAGCTGGGAGGAGCATCATGTTGATTGTTTGAAACTAGGTTTATTGTGGTGATGAGAGAAGCCAAAGCGATGCGTCGGAATGCCAGAAAACTCTGGAATGCAGATCGATCTTCAGCTTTATATCTCGTCGTGGCGTTGAGGTCTGCCCACTGACAGGTGTCAGTGACACACTTCTTGCAGCGCCACTGCACTTGCATTCAGCTGGATACGGAGGGACCGTTGCTCGGGTGCAGCTGTTGAATGGGTGGGCACCTGACGTTGCAACGGCCGCCAATACGATGCCGTCTTTTTTTGGACAGCACTCCGCAACTTAATTTACACCACCCTCGCACAGCTGTAATACGAATTATAGCCTTGGCACTTCATAGGTGGTGTTGGATGCGGAGAGGCAGCTGACCTTAGCCTGGCGTGACAGACGACCATGATTGATAGGTCGCTGAGCTAACGCTCCGGCCGTCTCACCAATGAGAGAGGGTGGCCTGCATCGGCACGCACCGCAAGAACGTTGACCAGATTGGCCGAGTTTGCCGAGGAAAATCACCGAAGCGAGAAATGGACTCAGCTGTGGCATCGAAGGATAAGCCGGGATGTCTGTCTGTCCCGCATTTTGTCGTTCCCGAGTTGATGCTACCGAGAGGCAATCTTATGAGGTCATTAATTCCCGAGTTGCCTTTGGCGGTCTTAAAGACATTACGTGAGCCTGCGGACAACTTGAGACTTTTCTGTGCGACTTCTAAAGAGGTGTGCCCTGAAGTCACACGGCCGCCGATTGGCTGTTTGTCGATCTCGGTCTGACCTTGGCACCTCGATAGTTGCGTTTCGCTTTCGGGCTCGCATGCAATCAAACCCGTGGCAACTATCACTGTCAGCTATCTCTAGCAACTCCCAACATCCCAGTTTCGATGCAATGGCTTGGGCTGAAAGTTGGCTACACTTCCAGGGTTATGCTGTGGCTTTGATGTTGCATTCTCGTTACGAGAGGTTGCATTGCACCGGGACCTGAAGAGCTAAAGCACGGGGTCAAGCGAGCCACGATGGCTCCAAATCATATTCCGAACAAACCCAGGTTCGATTCTTGGGTCGCCCATCATTTTGCCCCGAACGCACACCGATTTGATCAACAATGGTGTTTGCAGGGTCAACCCACCTTTTTGCGCTGGCTTAGGGGTCACTACCAATTTTGTGTTCGTCTTTTGGCTCGCTGACTTAGGAGTCGCTAACAAATTCTTTTGCATTCGTCCGTCTCGGACGAAGCGCTCTTTTGTCATCGACTGTGATTGAAGATCAATGTCCGTGCATCAATCTGACCAAACACAATGCGCTTCGGCCGAAACGCCTACGGCTTACAAAATTTCGAGGGCAAAGGGCGTATTGTGTGTTGACGACTCCAAGGGGTACCAGACACGACACAAAATAACATAGAAACCACACCCCGACATCTAGTATAAGATGGCTCGCCCGGCCGCATCAACGTCCACTCATTTCCCACCAGCAGACAAAGCATCTTGACCAACACCATCGCCTGCAACTCTACATCTTAAGCACCAAACGCCAACACCAACACCAACCCCAACACCGACAAATATCAACATCAAAACCAAAACCAAAACCAACACCCACCAACCACCAACTACCAAAAATGCCCATCCACACCGTCGCCATCGTCGGTGCCTCCGGCAACATCGGCGCCCCCATCGTCCACGCCCTCCTCGCCGCAAACTACACCGTAACCGCCATCTCCCGCGCCACCTCTACTGCAACCTTCCCGCCCTCCGTGCGCGTCATCAAAACCGACCTGTCCTCCCTCTCAGCCCTCACCACCGCATTCACCGGGCAAGACGCCGTCATCGTCACCACCGCCAGCGCAGCCGTGTCCGACCAATTCGTCCTGGTCGACGCGGCTGTTGCGGCGGGGGTGAAGCGGTTTCTGCCGAGTGAATTTGGGCATGCGACTGCGAAGGTGAGCGGGGGGTTGGGGGTGATGATGGGCGGGAAGACGGAGATGGCGGCGTATGTGGCGGAGAAGGCGCGGGTGAATGAGGGTTTCTCCTGGACGGGGGTGGCGACGAGTCCGTTTTTTGATTGGGGGTTGGATCATGGGGTTTGGGGAGTGGATTTGAAGGAGAGGAAGGTCAGGGTGATTGACTCTGGGGAGGAGATTGTGTCGACTTCGACGCTGGGGTTTGTGGCGAAGGCGGTGGTGGCGGTGTTGGAGAGGGAGGAGGAGACGAGGAATAAGTTGGTGGAGGTGGTGGAGTTTAATGTCTCTCAGAATGAGGTGGTGAGGATTTTGGAGGAGGTGGTGGGGGAGAGGTTTGGGGTAGAGAGGGTTGATGGGAAGGTGTTGGGGCAGCGGGGAGAGGAGAAGTTGAAGGAGGGGGACTTTGGCGGGGCGTTTTTTGATCTGTTGCTGGCGTGGAACTTTACGGATGGCGGGAAGCATGCTGTTAAGCAGGAGGAGATGGCGAATGTGTGGCTGGGACTGAAGGGGCAGAGTGTGAAGGAGGCGTTGAAGAAGTATGTCAAGGAGCACAGTGAGTAGGGAGTAAGAGATTTGGTGTAGCAGGGTAGATTGCTCAACTGTTAGATTCGGTCACTACCCGGTTCCTACCTATACATTCTCGGAATGGACAAGGTAGATTTCAATTCATTCTATTTGACACGTACCTAGCACAACAAATGTGCGCTGTGGGCTGACTGCGGAAGAACCATCCAATGAAGTAACTTAACTGCCCGTCTTGGCCTTGGCGAACACTTGACGTCTCGCACGACTGCTGTGCCGCTGGCGCATTCATTTTCAAGAATTGGATCGAGTGTGCCTGAGATTGACTAAAATATTCCCCATGGATGCTAGCTGAGAGCACGTATGTTCTGTGCGGAGCCCGTTGCGTCCCTTCTCCTAATTCGTAAGTCACTGTGTCGAGATCACAATCGCTTCAATTGTCATTAGCCCAAGTCCGGGTAGATCTGGGTTAGTTTTCCACTCCAATGCAGGTATGCAAGCCTTCGGCATAAGGCAAGGTGGCTTGGTGCCGGCAGACTTGCTGTCCAGGGAGAGAACGGACCTCCTCTATGCACCATAGCGGCTCGTCACGAAGACGATGCCCTGCGCGGCTTTCACCGACTCTTCCTGTCTCCTTCCACACCTGGTTTTTTTTTTGTCGACCCCATCGCCTATGCGCAATCTAGCAAGTTTCCCTTCCGCTCACTGCTGGGGCGACAAAGGCAGCCGCGGTCTAGTTGGGATTTTGATTGGTTCAGACACCCTCTCCATCACGGCGAGCCTGGAGATCGCCCTCCGAGCCCTACAAAAGAAACACGGCTTCATGCTGCTCTGGATTGATCAGATTTGTATCAACCAACAAGACTCAAAGGAGAAGTCGTACTAGATTTGCTTGATGAAGGACATTTACTTGCTTTCAGCCGAAACCATTGGGTGGCTTGGGCAATCCACGGACGAGTCGAATGTCGCGATGGACCTATCTCCAGGGCGTCGGCCCTCGCGCGCAATTTATTGGGCTTGCAACGCTGAAGGAGGGGGCGCTGCGGGCCATCTTGTTGGACGAGGGCGTCCTGAATTCCGATATTCTCAGTCCCGTCGACCCATTGGCAGCGCAGATGCGAAGGGACGTCGTCAATCTTATATCATCGCAGGGGGATCTGCTGGCACACCCGGCGCGGCAGGGCATGATGCAACTCTCCATGTTGCCGTATTTTACAAGAGGCTGGATCTAGCAAGAGATTGCTATCCCTCCAAAGCTGAGGTTCTAATGGGGAAGTAAAAGCATCGATGTCGACACATTTGCCACAGGCGTTTGGTTTCAGTCCCTCTGGATTCTCAAAAGCATAGCGTCCCTCACGACACTAGCCGTCTATTCTCACCCGTCAACGGAGGGGCTTTTAGCGACAATGACCGGATATAATGCGGGCTTTGCTCATAATATTCTCCCGAGCCTCACCACACGCGGTCGGTACCAGTCGCCAGAGGCCCGGCACAAGCTAACCATGGCTAATCTTCTACAACGGCTTCGTATCGTCCAGTTTACCGAGCCACGAGATAGAATCTTACGGCATCTTGGGAATCGCCCGGAGCACAACGGCCCCGGAATTTGTCGTCGACACCACAAAGAGATGGGAGGACGTCTTCGCCGATGCAACAAGGTACATCATCGCGAACATGGACGAGAAATCGAACATGCGAGGTCATGGCATCAACTTCCTCTCGCTTGCGACGTTCCCCAAGAAGAAGAACGGGAGCTCTTTGCCGTCATGGGTCCCCGACTTGGCGGATCTCGCAAGCATTTCCACCCTCGCCGCAGCCACGGCGGGGCTCCCCTCGCTTTACCATGCCGACGGCGAGGCCTTGGTGCGGCACGACCTGAGCTTTTCCGATTCGAAAGTGCTCGGCTGCCGCGGCATCATCATCGACAGAATCACCGAAGTCGGCCCGACATGGGAGGGCGACCCCACCAACCGCGCGCGACCACGCCGCAGGCCTGGGGTATACAAGTCGGTGATTTGGTTTGTTTTTTGTATGGTGCGTCGTTTCCATTTGTGCTGAAGGAGAGGGAGGGTGTGGAGGGGAGGTATGAGCTTGTGGGGGAGGCTTATTGTGATGGGATTATGGATGAGGAAGCGGTGGGTATGGGGCTGGAGGATGCGAGGTTTTTGTTGGAGTAAGCGGGTACGTGTCACTGCTTAGGAGCCACTGGTTATGGAGGGAGCTGCGAAACGACGGTATTAAGTACGCAGGAAATAACAAATCAGATATTTTTGGATTAGATTTGTAAACATTTGATATAAAAGTCTAAGGATTCTGACGTGGGTCTTGATTGGAACTTGGGACAGACTCTGCAGACTTAAAGAGACCTGAGGCAGAACAAATTCGGATCAAAGGACACCAGACGCGAAAAGCAATTCCGTACACAAATATTTTCCGCATAATGGTAATTTTAAAAATCTTTGGCCTTGAATCGTTTCCAAGTCCCTGGTTCTCCAACTCGATCTCCAATTCGATCTTCCTGGAACTTGCCTTCAACTTGACCTTGACGACAGTTTACCAACTCCAACTCAACTTAACAGTGACGATATCTCGATTCAAGATGTCTGGTATGTTATTTCCTCCCAAACTGCTATTCAATGACAGTTGCAGTTTCTCTCCCCACTGCCGCCAACATGACTGGTATGATGATAGATATGCAGCGGCATGTCTACTTTATTTCTTAACTTTCCTACTACAGTTCCTCTGCTTCACAAGCACCCGGGAGCTTCACCCTCTGCGGGGGCTGCTTTAGCGGAGGCACTGCCTCCTCTGATTCGCCATGTTAAACCTCTGGGGGACTGGCCCCAGCCCCCTTAACCAATTTTTTGACCCAAACAGCTCACAGAACCAAACTGCCCGGCCTGGCCACGCCAGCTAGTCAACATCTCCTCGGCCAAGCGGCCCGGCATGGTATTTCCCTTGCTTCGTTAATGATTCCGTAAGACAGATAAGTGGCCCTGTGAATAGCGATGATGTGACGAGCTAGGAGAGGTGATGGTCCTGGGAATGGCGACGATGCGACAAGCTAGGAGGCAATGATGGGACGAGCCGGGGTTCAAAGCGCCCCCTTTCTTTGTCCATCTCATAAAGCGCGGCCTGGAAGCTGCGCTAGCAGGGGAACATAGGCAGCCGTCGACACCTTCTTTGTTGTCCACCTCCTGCCCACCATCGTATCGACGCCACGAAACATGGCACCTGCTCTTCTCAGACGTGAGAGGACAGCCCTCTGACCATCACCGCCTCGCCATCACCGTCTCACCATCAGATGAGAGGCCAGCGACGCTGCGGATGGAGATATCACTATGGCCAAGCGCGGGGCCAGCGATGACAATGGGAATGTGCCCGCCATGGCCAAACGTAGAACCGGCGATGGTGATGATGTTGTAGATACAAGTACCTCTCCCACCGAAAGAATTTGGCTCTTCTCGACTTTTTTAACCAACACCAGCAACTTTGCCAACAACGGCTTTATCCTATTTGCACAATAGTTTTGTTCTGTCTTATAACAGTTTTTTTTGTCCCGTATGTAACTGGAACCTCATTGAGACAAAGGTAAGCAAGCGATTTTATTCTATTTAAATTCCCCGATCTATCTCTCATCCACTTATCTCTTCAACCTCATTCCTACAGTTATCTCCACTATTATCCGCCTATCTCTCCGCCATGGCCCTCCAAACTAACCTGTCCGGTGTAAGCCTGCTGCAGGTTCCCAACTTGCACAACATTTCACACGACATTTCACACGACATTATGGTTTATCAAGCTTTTGCTTCGGCCACTTCGGCTCTTTGGTCGGCCGGTGGAGGTAGCGCCATTGACCAGATTTACGTCACTTACAGCTTCAAGTCGCTTCTCTGGGCATGGCAGTTCCAGGTCGCCATTATCGCTTTCACTCTGCTTGTATTCGCCGCCAAGTTTTATGCTATCAAGTCAAATACCAATGCCCGAAACAGAGAGACGGAGGCCAAAAACAGAGAGACTGAGGCCCGAAACAGAGAGACTGCGAGCAAAGAACGGATTGCCCGGATGCAGATTGAGATGGAACTCGTGAAAACGCAAATGGATCTCACTTACCGCTTCCTCAGCTCACAGTCCAACCCGGCTGCTCTTCTACCTTTGGCTGCGAAGCCCCAAGCTCTTCTAGCAGCACGTGAAGCTGGCCCCGGTGACAACATGTTACAGAATCCAGCCTTGGCAACTGCTTCAATCTAGCCATCCTCCATGCCAGCGATCAACCGACCGTTGTATTTCGCCAAGACCCCGAACGCCTTCCTTCCAGGCCAAAGGAATGGATCGCGCCTTTGCGCATATATAGAAGCCATCGTCGGCAACCTTTGATAGATGTAACATAGCTCGATAACCCCACTCGATCTCAATTTTAATCTTGATACGTGAATGACATGAAGAAGTGACGAAAACGGCTGTAGATTAGACAACACGATGTCACATTCGTTCCTTTACAATAGCAGAAGTGGCAAGCTCTAGCACCCATCTCTCTATGAGCTAACCCTACAAACATAATACTAGCTCTCTGGCCACGCTAGGGAGCAAGGAAGGCAGGCTTCAATTAATCACTTACCCGACCCCCTATTACACAAGCCACTATCCTCGTTACCCCTAACGCAGCTCTACGTTACAGTTACTTAAAAGAATTTCTAAGTTTATTTCAGCTAATAATGCGTCCTTGTTAACATGTATACTTGACCTTATTAATTCTATCTACACATCTCTGTCTAAGTACTATCCGTACACATTAGTGAATCCGCGGCCAGGCAATCTCATTCTGTACCACCATCTCTATAGTACTAAGCTTGCATAGTGATAATTTCAGTGACAGACATTTCCCTCCTCCAGCAATCCCGAGCTATAGTACTTAACCGTAATAATCTATAATCCATACCGCAATATCTAGTTATTATTATACTTAGTGAAAAAAATTTATATTAGTAAGTTATTTAATCGAGAAAATTGGATAATTCGACGTGGGCGTAATGGGTTCAGAGACATTGGAAAAGGTACATATCAATAATTTTGGAATTTGAATATAATATATATGATTTATCGACGTGTTAAAGTTGCAGGTTTTTTCTCTCCTGTAGTTAAAGTAAAAGGAAGAGCGCCTAGGTGGTGGTAGAGGTCCCAAAACTGGGTCCTCATAACTCCAACGCCATTTTAGACCCGTGGCAGCTGTAGTGGAGGTAGCCTAGAACTGTGACCCCCTCGCTTAGTCTGGTTTAGGCCAAGGCTGCAACTTCTCGGTTCCGAAGAATGAAAGGGAAATTCGTGTTGTCGGTTCTAGGGTCGTGAAATCGCTGTTGCACGACAGTCTGCTGACCAATTTTCAGCTTGTTGGAAAGGAGCTCAGCCGAACTTCGATGAACCAAGAGGTTCTTATCAGCTCTAACTCGTACCACGACAGTGTCTGCGCTCTAGAGCTAGGTAGTGAGGCACGGAAAGGGTTCACGAAATTGATCGACGATATTATTGCCCAGGAAACAGATCCCTAAACGACCAGCGAAGGAGCTTGTAAGTGAGAGAGCAAAGTCCAAACACTGCTAAAGTTGCCTGGGGGAAAAATTGCTAATACTACCGCTATTTTAGTCCTCGCCACGCTAGTGTCAATCTCTTAGCCGCCGTCTAGCGAACTTGACAACTGGGAGGTTCTGGACCCCACTGGAAGCTCCGTATCCTCGGAGAACGAATTGGCCGATAGAATTGCGGCTGTGGATCTTAATGGCCAGGCCTTTCCACCAAAGCTGCCTTATCACGCGGCAGCCACTATACCTCCTGCTTCGATCTTTGTTGGGCGGGACGAAGTTCTTCAGCTCTTGGATAAAAAGCTCTTGCCGCCGCCGGTAGGAACGGATGGTCCATCTAGCCTTCGCAGCTTTGCGCTCTGCGGGATAGGTGGTATGGGTAAAGGCGAGCTGGCTGTCTAGTATTTGAGTACCCGCCAACATTTTTTCGACGCCACGTTCTTCATCTTAGCAGAAACGGCCGTCAAAAAAGACGAGGCATTCTCAGATATTGCTATCGAGCTCCATCTTCTCACCCCTTCGCAAGCCAAAGTCTACCTAACCAGCAAGAAAGCGGTCCTCACCTAGCTATCAAGGTCATACAAAACCCCACCAGAGACGGACGATCAGGACGAGGGGGTGTTGGACCAAACACAGCTTGCTCGATGGCTGCTTGTTTTTGACAATGTGGAGAGCGCGACACTCCTCAAGGATTACACCCCCCTTGCAGGGCCAGGCTCCGTCCTGTTTACAAGTCGGGATCCCTTTGCCAAGTACTACTTATCACTACAGTCAGGAATGGACTTGTTGGCCCCAGTCGCCGAGGATGCGGTAGCCCTGCTTCAGCGACTCACCTATTCCGTTAGTTCACCACAAGAGTTGGATGTTGCCACACGACTTGTCAAGCGGCTGGACTGTCTACCGATCGCGATCCTGCACGTCGCGGGTATTATTGCGAGCCAAGATTTAACTAGGCCTTGTCTATATACGAGAGGATTCCGAGAGCGCTTTGACCCAGGGAACCTATGTACAGACATTACCAACGGTTTGGGCATTGGACGCTCTACCGCCGTCGGCACTCACGTTACTGCAGGTCCTATCCCTTCTCAACCGCGATCGGATCCAGGAAAGCCTGCTTAAGAACGACGAAGCTCACCAGCTCGTTCCGGCCTATCCTCTTACGAGCGATTTCGATAAAGTGAGGCCGACGCTCAGCAAGTCATCTCTAGTAACCCAAAACAAGAACACAAAGACGCTTTTAGTGGATCATGTGGTTCGGGATGTCGCACGGCAGAATATGACGAAGGAAAAATTTGCCGACTCATTCAAAGCTGCAGTAGCCCTGTTAGCTTCCAATTGGCAGCACGATCGGTACTTTGCTTTTGGCCACCGCCTACAAGACTGGCAGGTTGCCGATGTTACGGTTTCACCACCCTAAAATCAACAAGCACCCATGGTTATAGTCACGTGATATCAAATATCACAGCTTTTGCGAGAAGGTGCAGTTTTAGCCGAAGAGCCCAAAAATGATCCCGTATAAACAAGGAGCCCAGAACTAGAACATTTGCATCCGCAATAGCCACTACCCAGAACTTCATAGACAATTCGTCCTTACCGCCCCTGTACCAGTAGAGCCGTAGCTTCCACGTAACTTGGCAGAGACTTGAAATGGCCTTTTTGGGCATCGTCGATCCCCCACCACACATTCAACCAAAGCCCACAAAACAACAGACCTCTCAATCACAGTCATCGAAAACCAGCTACCAGAACAAGTCATATAAAGAAATTCCAGGCAGGCACCGAGAACAGGATGGGCTGAAACTGCCCTGTGGGGCCACATCAGCCAAGTGGGGCAGGTGGGGCCCAACAGTTAGGCTATGTTGAGGCAAGTCGTAATAGCCTCAAATGAAACGCTTGAATCATATGGAAAGCACGACATTACAGCATTTCACCGACGAGCATGAACTTATGAAGTCACACCCCATTTGCCTATTGATGTATTTGTTACAAATCCACTAAGTCACCCACATGCCTTGGCAGATGAAACACGGCAGGGTGGCGCAGACATTGCACAGCCACCACAGCCTATACGCAAACAACGTGTCGTTGGGGCTGTGGCCCTCTGTGCTTTCTGTCACAGTATAACATGGGGCCCACTATGGACCTACACCAGCAAGTGCATTCACTTTTTCTGCGTGTTTGGCATAGTGGTTATTTGCGACACTTTCTATTGCTTTATGCCGCGCTGAATGCAAACTCCTGAACTCCCAAAAGGAAGGGACTTGGCTACCCCGCCGCACATCTTCTCGACACCTCGCTCCTGTGGATTATCTCGTCCGTCGAACTCTACTCACACTTAAAGAACTGGGTATTACATCAGGTCTCGAGTATTCAAGCGTCAAAGTTTGAACGTCGGAGTTGTGGACGTTGGGCTTTGAAAGGCATAGGTGGAAAAAGGCAAAATCAGCATGGCGCAATTTCAGTACCAGCCGTTGATGCCGTTTACCACGTCTTCGATTTCCATAATTGATGATCTCAGCAGGCATGGAGATCACAACAAAACGGAACCTCCCAACATACGTCTTCTAACAGTTCTGCCCGGACACGATGATGATAAGATCTTTTGCCAGCTTCGGGTTGCTTCACTCCAGCAAGTAGCGAACAACGCTACGTATGAGTCATTGTCTTATTGCTGGGGTGGTGAAGATGCCAGCATGTGTATCTCACTCCACAATGCCTTCGAAGCAGAAGAGCAAGCATCGGCTTTCCACCTCCGACCTAACCTATACTCGGCACTCTACGCTCTCCGCTTTCACGATCGACCTCGAACTCTTTGGGTCGATGCTGTATGCATAAATCAAGCGGACGAGCGTGAGAAGAGCGCTCAAATCCCGCTCATGCGTCAAATATTCGAAGGAGCGATCAGGACACTTGTTTGGCTTGGTGGGAGCACTTCAGACAGCGAGCCCGCGCTCAGACTTGTGCGCGCTCTGACTGCAGCATGGGAAAAATGCAACGGCGATATCCCCACGATTGCTAAGCTCAAGAGCGATGAAATGCCGCAACTAGGGTTACCGACGTATCCTAGCATGGACTACGACAAACTCTTGAACCTGCTGGCATTGCCATGGTTTGAAAGAGCCTGGGTCGTTCAAGAGATTATCGTCTCGAAGAGCGCTTGGGTTTACTGGGGCTCTGAGCGCGTCGATTGGAAAGACCTTATCACGGCCGTGTTCTTTGCTGTGCGAGTGGAGATGCCGTTCGTAACGCACCCCGCAGTGAATCGCCTCATCGCCATTGCTGATGAAGACTACTTTTACCGAAACGAAAAGTGTCGCCTCCTTTCGGTCCTGTTACGACACCGGTCTCGCCAAGCCACAATTCCATTGGACAAAGTATATGCTTTCATGTTCTTGACGGAGAAGGGCGACAACTTTATTCCAATCGACCTGGATTATAAGCAAGACCTCGCGACGGCATACACCAGCATCGCAAAGCAGATCGTTCAACATGATCAGTCCTTAGATATTCTGAGTCTGCCAGCGACCCCATTCACATCGACGATTCAAGATTTGCCCACTTGGGTTCCAGACTGGAGCATAGTGCCCGAGAGTAAATTGAGGCAAGGTTTCAGCGTCGAAGGCATCTCGTTGGCAAATAACGAGGAGAGGGGCTCTCGTATCTCAAGACGATTCCGCGCTGCTCAAGCCCCTCAACCTATAGTGTCCGATCCGACAACTTCCTCATCCAAGCCTCTCAGCCAAACATCTTGCTCGTTCATACTTCCGGACCAAAAAATCTCACATGTACTCGTCGTAGAGGGTCACCGACTAGATATTATACCCGCGACCATCTGTAATGCTCGCTATTGTGGATGTGGTGCTCACCCTCACAGACACAATAAGCGCTATGACAGATATGATATAGGCCGCAATGACACAGGCGTGGACGCCATCTTGGAATGGGAAAAATATATTGGCTTATCCGAAGAGTGGCCCTTATCCGCTTCCTCGCGGCTTTCACGGACGCAAAAGTACTTGACTGGCGAAGACCTTGGCGATGCCTTTCTCGAAACGATACTGGTCGGCAATATCTCGCCAACGGAAGACAAGAGAAACTTGAGAGAACAGTACTGCACCTGGTCTGCTGGCCAGAGACATGCTCGAAATTTGGTCGCTATGTTCTCAATGTTGTCGATCACCGGCATGATCGAAAGTTACAAACTTTATAAAGATGTGCCGGAAACTTTTATAAGAAGGATGCGAGCCGTTATCTTCCGCACATTTGTGAAGACAGAGATGGGTTATATGGGATTAGTCTCCGGCGACGTCCAAACCGGTGATGAGATCTGGCTACTGAAAGGTTGTAAAGTCCCCATTGTGCTGAGGGCTTGTAGTAATGGCAAGGATTGGAGACTGGTCGGGGATGCGTACGTACATGGGGTTATGCACGGTGAAGCTTTCGAAGAGAAGAAGTGTCGGCGGATTGTCCTGGTCTGAGGGAGTAGAGCATGCTAAGCCTAAATATCATACCTAGACTAAGCTTAGTAGTTGTTACGGTTAGGGTCTCTCTCGCCACTAGTGGTTTCTCCACTGTACAAGGAAGAATTCGTAGCGGCAACACCGCTGCGCAATTTCATTAATCCACAACTCCAATTCCTTCTAGAAGCTTTTACAGAGTTTTTAAAGTCAATCGCTAACTAGTAATATTATACGTCTTTAAAGCTAAGATTTTATGACATAACTAATGGCATGTGAATGACTTCAGCCTAGCCTTCGTGACGAAAAGGGTGAAGGCCTACACTTTAAGTACAACAGGGACCCTTATTATGTATATGATATTTAGTTTTGCGGGGATTAGCCCGGATTAGAATTAAATCCGTTGAGTTGTGGGCGATTGAAATAGGTGAGTTGGGTGGCGAGGGTGGCGAGGATGAGTCAATCTGCGTGGTCAAAAGGTGAGTTGGTCAAAAAGCCGGTCACCTGACTTACCGTATCAACTACCCTCTCAGCCCAATCTTGCAAGTGCTTAGCAAAGATTTCGAGCTTGTAGAGAGGTACATTGAGGAGCAGCGGCTTCACCACTATCACAACTTACAAAGTCGGCATCCTCGGTTAGAAACACGGGGCACTTTGGATTGCACAAGTGTGGATTCCTTTTATTGCTTGTGTTGTAGGCAGTTCAACTCCCCCGGACTGTTATTTAAGTCGCATGGCCACACACCCTCTCGCGACATCCTCATCCTCGTTATTAATGTGTTAAAATTCCAAGAGGGGGGGGGGTTCTCTGTCATTGGAGTGAAGGAAAGCGTAATTAGGTGGTGTTGTGATTGTCCCAAAACTGGGCTTAGGAACTCATCCTCGCAACTTCATTGCCACTTTAGACCATGGCAACTATAGGCATTATCCGAAGCAGTTTAGAATAGTGACCCTGAACAGTGACCCTGTCGCTCAGTCTGGCTCAGCCTGGCTCAGGTCAAGACGGCAACTGCTCAGTTCCGAGGTAGGAAAGGGAAATTCGTGGTGTCGATTTTAGGGTGGGGTACTGGCTGTTCCCCACGTCTCGAGGATTGCAGCCCATTTTGAAGTCCATAGCCCAGCGCTGACACTTTCTTCGCTGGAAACCTTTACAACTTTAGTAACTCGCGCTAGCATGTGCGTTGTTTAATTCCTGACCTCTTTGACGTCCGAACGAACTAACAGTTGCTATACTCAAACATCTTAGGGAACGCGGAAATTGGGACCAGTCTCTCTCCCTTGCCAAATTAGCCATGGAAGTTCTGAATGAGCATCAGTCAGAGATGGCTGAGCAATATGCTGATATTCTGATGTCCCAACTATCATTGTCTTAGCGACCGGTAAAATGGGCTACAGTACGCAAATGCCCATTTCAAGCAACGTCTACTTGTGCAAAAAGCAATACCGGCGGCAGAGCGTGATGAGGGATTCACTGCAATGGCCTATACAGAACTATTCCTTGCTTGGCTTATGAATGGTGATTACGACAAGGCCATCACCTTAACATGCCAGGGGCGGAGGGTGTTGGAAAAAACACCTGAGTTCCTGGACAATGCATACTGGCCACACTAGGCGGACTACCACGATGCCTGGTGTCTTGTCGGTCTCAGTAGGGCCGAAGAAGCTCGGTCAATCCTGGACAAGGTGCTGAAATGGTGCCAGCAGTTTCAACCAAACACGAGATTGAGTCAATGAAGTGAGTTGTCTCCTTCCTCTCACCTGTGGTGTGAAAGGTGCTGACTGTGGCACACCCAGGACGGCATACACTCTTCAGATGCTTAGCTTTGTGAATGAGAAAACAGGGAGGATTACGGAGCCCATTTCAAATTGGGAACTTGCACTTTATCTCTACTGCAAGACTGAGGGAGATAGCTCGTTCCGAACCAACCAAGTGCGTGACAAGCTCGGCGAGTACTATGGAAAACAGGGAAAGCCTGACACTGCATCGTATGTGCTCTCTCTTACCGCCCATTGCTTGTCCTATCGCTAACAATTTTGCTAGAAAAATGTTTGAGACGGCCTTGCAGTCTTTCACCGGAGTCAAGTACTACAAAGGGGAGCGGGCAAGGACATTCTTCAAACAAGCCGAGTTTCTCGCCCTGATTGGCAATTCGACCGGGGCCGCAGAGGTCAGACAAAAATCAGAGAGCACTCTTCTCGAGCTCCGGCCGCTGCTTGCTCGGGACGGTCAGACCATTTACACTCGGGGACTATTATGAGGCAGTCATGATCATGTCGCGGTAAGCTCTAGCTTGTCGGGCTGCATTGTATGCTGGGGGCGGGGGAGGGGGCCTCATTGGTCTCCAGACCATGACACCGGGAGAAATGGTGCGGTGCTCAATCACCGGGGCTAGCTACCCGAGCAAAGATGGATTGTGGTGGTTTCATTTGGATGACACCATTTGATCAGTATCCCTGATCAACTTTGACGATAGGCGGGCATTTCCTTTCATGTTCACCGATATTCATACCCGATTTAAATTGCCCTCGGTTTTCCCACACAGCGTGCCAAAGTCCAGGAAGTATGTGATTCACCTACTTTGAATATGTGAGCTGCCGGTCACAACCAAGCCGCGCTTGGTTCACTAGAGACATGCAATATTTACCTCCTTTAACAACCCTTCCTCCGTTGCCGGTAAATACTCTTGCCCCCGGGCCACCGACACACCACCAAAACCTGGCCCTACCTCCAAAGGAGGTACCCCCAAATCACGCTCCCCACTGCACCCCCAACCATCACACACCGATTCTGATTCTCCACGGCGTCAACAAACTCCCGTCCGACCCGATGGTAGTTGACAATATGACACATATTAACCACCCCCGAAAAGACCATCAGCGGCCATGTGCAGGCTTTGCGGGCGCGGGGGCTCAGATTCATCCCAATAGTGTCTGGGTTAAGCGAGGCGATGTTATCTGCCATGGTGATGAGGACTGTCAGGCCCATGGCGAGGTAGCTGAGTGTTGTGATGCGCTGGATTGAGGGCATGGTGTTGATGGTTGGCGGGTGGGGGAGGTGAAGGGGATGAGGAGCGAGGGTGGTGTCTTTGTGAGGACGGGAGGGTGATGGGTGTATTTCAGGTTGGTTGCTTCGTGTTGCAGGTCAGATCGGGAGGGTGGGATGGCCGTTGGCTTCATGTTGGCTTGCAGGGGTGTATTCAACCGGGAGTGGTGGGTTGTTACACGAACTGCTCGGTTGGGTTCGATAGGACATACTGGGTTTCTGTTTAGTTGCTGGTCTATGAGTTTAGACCAAGTGAGTGCTAGACTGTTGTTGCCCGACTCAACTGTTAGAGACTAGCTCAGGGGGTAGGGTCGGGTGTCTAGGCATCTGTGGAAGCAATCCCGTCGATTGAAAGAGACCTCAAATCACGAAACAGATCGACAATGCGATGCCCGCCTTCCGGTAACTCTCAATCAGGTGGTCGTGATCCTCTTTTGGCGGTGTGTCGCGAACCTCAAGCGTGACAGACCTGAGCTTCGGAAACCGGGGGCACTCTTCCGCAGCGCCAGTATATCCCTGTACACGATCGGCCAGTAGAAACACAGTCGATGCGGAGATGCCTCAGTGACATCGGGAAATTGGCTAGGAAGTCGCTGGTTGTAACCAATTCGCGGCTGCGGTCGCTGTCGACCATTTGGGGCGTTTCAAAGACTGGCCCGTGCAGTGGAAGCTGTTCGAGCTCCAGCCGCTCGAGGGCAGAGAAATCCCGTAGCGAGAGGCCGACTTTGAAGCCATTGAGCAAAGAAGCGTACTCACTAGGGTCGAAATAGTCGTCGTCATCATCATGACCGTCGTCTTCGTCACTCCATATCCCCTCTTGCTCGCTAGAGGTGTCCGATTTCTCCTGCTTCGCTTCGATGGGGAAAACAGCCTAGTTGTCTGCGACGAATCTGGGCACATGATATTTCCTTTTTCGTTAGTCGTCCTGAGCTGGGGTGAGCTGGGGTGAGCTGTCGCTGATTTGTTCCTGAGCTTCCCCTGATTCTTCCTGAGCTAGGGCGACCCCGTACGCTGCCGCCGCACAGCCTCAGAGGCCCCTTTTCAGTTCCCCCCGGCCAAAGTTTCCTCTTAATAGAAAGTAGATGATGCGTAATCTGTCAGGATGGCTCCTAGGCAATAATTCTAATTACGACGTATATATATCTTAGGTGTGCGTATAACTCGTTCCGAAAGCCCTATTATCAAAATTGAGTAACTAATACCTTACTAAAAAAATCAAAACAAACTAAAAGGATTTAATTATATTAATTTTAAACTTATAGCGTTACTATACTATATATGGATATAGTGTAGAGAGTCGCTAATAATAATAGTAAGGTTACTAATCTATATTTTTATTTAGTTAACAACTTAGTTTCTATTATTCAGGATATATAAGTTATCTGATTAAATTGTTAATTTTTATTAGGAAGACGTTAGAGAATTTAATAATAACGCTAGCGGTTAGTTTATGTGTCGAACCCTTATAGGGAGCAGCGAGGTGTAGTACAGGCCACACCTTTGGATGGGGAGTACGGCCCCATGGGAACGTTGGAGAGCCATAGGAAAATGGCACTCCTATAGGAAACATGCACTGCCACGGCATGATCCACTTCGGATATGGTAAGCCACATCCGAAAGGGTGACTAGGATAGGTAGCGTAGGGGTTCTTAGCATTTGGGTAAGGGGGGCTCCATAGGAAACGTATATATAACCAGGCGCTTCCCGCCATCTCTTTAGTTTAGAAGAATTAAAGCATTTTGTATACTGAAATGTTCTACTTCCCCAGCTCTCTAACTTCGACATTATGATAAAGTTTTATCTTTATAAGATAGAATTCCTAACCTGGTCGATATTTAGATACGGGATATTTCTATTAGATACATAGTTATTCTGCCAGCAGAAAATTATATAGCGTCAAAGTCTTATTTCGCTGTATTCTATACCGTTTTTACCAGCAGAATATAATACCCAGTTCTCGGCCACGAGCCTATATTTAGTCCCTATTATGCGATGTTCTGCGATTAATGCTAAAGTGTAGACTAAACTCTAAAAGACGGCCAAGTTAAGGCCTAAATTTAGGACCGCCGTTGGAAACTGCTAAGAGCTGATAGTGCCCTAATGGCCCGAATCCTGGACTACGGTCCTGAATTTTGGCCCAGAATATACCAGTATATGCCCTAGGATGGTACTCAATACCCCAGCTCGAAATTTAGGACAGCACCGGTAGGATATCCTACAGGGTACCAGTACATAAAATATACTAGTACATGTCCTGGGATAGTACGAAATATTG
>Ga0247758_1000833_pt1 | contig 26231 bp, 30 predicted proteins | sample UWRJL156409C4_FD_180950 | JGI IMG/M metagenome (GOLD analysis project Ga0247758, IMG submission 180950) | Plant litter microbial communities from Arlington Agricultural Research Station in Wisconsin, United States - UWRJ-L156-409C-4 | ecosystem: Environmental > Terrestrial > Plant litter >... | reverse complement strand
GCCGAGGGTGATGGTTTTGGTGGCGAGGAAGGTGGTTGAGAATATTGTTTCGCGGAGGGTTTGGGTTTGGATTTGGATTTGGCGGGTGGTGAAGGTTGTGGTTGTGGTTGTGGAGATGCGGAGGGTGGTGGTGATGGGGGTTGTCAAGGTTGTTGTGGCTGTGGCGGTGAGGGTGGACGTCACTGGGACGGGAGTTGTGGTGGTGGTTGCGGTGACTGTGACGGGGACGGTTGTTGATATGGTTGTGGGGATAATGTTGGTGATGTTGGTTTTGATGGTCGTGGAGATCGTGGTCAACACTGTGGTTGGGATAGTTGTGAGTGAAGTGACTGTTGAAGTCAAGGAGACGAGGGAAGTAACAGTTGATGTTGCCGAGACAGTGACATTTACTGTAACCGGACTGGTCACTGTTGAGGTCAAGGTTGTGGTGTTAGTCGACCGCAGTGTTGTGGTGACTGTCCCATTAGCGGGGGAAGTCAGAGTGACGGGGAGAGTAATAGTTGACGTTGCTGAAACTGTGATGTTATTGGTCACAGTAACGAGACTTGTCACGGCAGACGCTGAAGCCAAGACCGTACCGTTGGCTGAACGAGTAACAGTGGCTGAACGAGTAACAGTCACTGGCAAAGTGACCGTCGTTGCTGGAAGAGTAACGTTCACAATAACAGGAACGCTGATAGTAACAGAGCTTGTCACCGTCGTCGTTGTGGCATTCGCCAATCTTGATGTCGAACCTAAGGCCGTAGAGTTGGCAGGTGAGGTGACGGTCGTCGTAGCAAAGACCGTGTTACTGACTGGTCGAGTGACAGTTGACGTTTCTGACACAGTAACGCTGACAGTAACCGGACTCGTCACCGTTGACGTGACATTGCGCCACAGCGGTGTCGTTACCGACACGGTAGTATTCGCAGTTCTCGTGATCGTCACAGGTTCAGCTTTCGTTGTCTCTGTGACAGTCACTGTTACCGACGTCCCACTCCCCTCCGCTACCGGGAACGGCGGACTGCTCGCGGCAATGCAGTACGACTGAAGCTCCGGAAGACTCGTACACGGAATAGATATCGAAGGGTTCTATTCATCATTAGTCCCCTTTCCGCCAATTCGAGACCCATACATACCCATTCGTGAAAATCAACCATTGAAACCTCCAACTCCTCCTTAATCCGCTCACACGTCCAGTCTCCATCGGTATTATCCAACCACCACATACAGTACTTCGTCGTGCTCGGCTCAAAATAGTACTTGGGAATACTATTGAGCTTCCCCCTCCGGAAATTACCCGCCGCGGCGCTCACGGCATTTCCCAAGCCCAGGAAAAGAAGCACCAGCAAGGTGACATCGCGCAGCATCTTGGCGACAGACAAGCTCAGCCTGTACCTGTACCCGGTAGTTGAATTCCCAATGGAAAAGCGAAAAATCCACACAACACAGCAGACAGACAAGAACCGGGAAATCCTAAGAGCCGACTTAGTTTGTCTTATTAACCCCTCCCCTCGTCCCCTTCCCGAAAGTTGCATGTTCTAGCCCCGAATGCGTGCTTTGGGCCCCCCGCAGTGCCAACGCGTCGCAATATTCGTCGCAGGCGGAGCAGGGCTGACATGGTCGCAGCGACTGCACGAGGCCAATCTAGAAGCCGTTCGAAGATTTCGGAGTCGGGGCTCTAGTTGGTCGGGATCCATGGATGCAATCTAGCGTGCAGGCAATCTCCATAGCAAATTCGGGTGGGCTATATCCGCCAGCCGAGCACGGGAGGGGAGTGCGGCGTGGCTGGTGTGGGAGGTGTTGGGCGGCCCGATTGACTTGAGCCGGATGCGTTGGCTGGGCTAGATAAGCGATCGTGAGAGTTAGTTGGGGGGTCCATCCTGCTGGATTCCCGGTTCGAGGGGATGCTGACCGGGTGTTTGGGTAAACTAGTGGCGTGATGGCACTAGGCTCTTGAGCTCGGTTTCTTAGGGAGGCGAGGTTCTTACCTAGATACTTAACCATCAGACCTTGGATCCAGGTAGAAAGGTCATGGGAGCTAATGTGTTAACAGTTTGGCTTCTCAGATCGTGGTAACGGGAACCCTACCTACCTATACGAGAATAATATCCTCGATCGACACACCCATGGCTCTCAAATTCTTGATGCTAGCCGCCGGATGCTGAGACGTTTCTTGAGTAACACGTCCCTCGTTGTTAATATGCTTCCAGGTGAGAAACTCATTGCTTTTGCCAGAAAGTTCCGTCACCCAACCATCGGGCATCGTAAGTCTCGGGTCATTCATGGTTTGTCGAAGCCGGTTATCATGTTCGTCATCAGGGCTTCTGTGTGTACGATTGAAGACCGGGGGTCCTATCCAAGTCGGGAAGCTCGCTTCCCAGCCCTCTGGGATAGGCCCAAGCAATGCTTCAGAAAGCATGTACCCTGGGTGGAAACAATGACCAACAATTTGATACAAACAGTCTTTCCCCTCGACCGGGCGGAGCAGTATGGGGCTGGAACATCCCACGATAACAAAGAGCCTGTCTCCAACGCGCGCTGCCCTGGTGCCGATCACATACGCCCCATCATCTGTCTGATGACAAGCCCGTCCCACAAAACCGTACCCAAGTGCGTCGAGCACGGCCATCTCGTCACTCGTCCTGTCAGTGGATCTGGGGGAGCTCTCATCTGTGGGAATGAGACCCATGGCCCGGGCGACCCAGTACTCCAGCACACGCACACCGGGCAATTCACCACGGGAAGTCCGGACCGCCAGCAGCGCGGCCACAAGCCCTCTTGATTCGTCGCCATACCAAGAGCGGCCGCCCGGTCGACCGACCTGCCCCAACGCTAGGTCTGTGATAACTTGAATCAGAGTCTCCACATTGTGGCCCGCCCCTGGTCCAGACACCGGAATGACCGGACATAGCCCCGCGTCTGTGACCGTAGCACAGTAAACTGCCCCTACACGCAGCCGATGTCCACTCTCGCCACCCAGTTCGTGCAAGAACCCTTCGGTACTCCCTGAAGCGAACGGCGTGTGGAAAGGGTAAGGCTGGTTGCGCAGCTTCGACAAATCCGGAACCCAAGTCACGGACCCAGGACCTTTACTCCTATCATCCAGCTCACACACCTGCAGAAACCACAAAGTCCTTCCTGAATACCAACACGACAAGACAAACTGCCGATACACCTCCATCTCCCCCAGGGTATAGTCTGGACGCACCCTCCCACGAAAACTGTCCCATGCCTGTAAATTCAGAATCCCATACACCCGATCCCGCTCATCCGCGCACTCACAAAACCTCATCCTCACCACTATCTCGAGCGGCGAGCTGTCAATGAAACTAGACGACAGTGAAATAAGCAAATGCGCCACGTTTGCAAAATATGTCTGCATCTCCTTCTCCGCAAGCCTTGGCGGATGCGCCACCTTATCATTACTCAGGGCAATCACCGCGTTCACAAACACCCCCCAAGGTATCCCTTCTTCGCCACACCGCACCATAGCCCACTCTTGACCGAGCAAGGCCTCCTGCCACACCCATAGCCGGCGGAACCATGCCCTTCTCAATAAACCTGCTACAGCCCGCATCTCCAACCCCGAAAATGGATGCGGTGCCATATCATGCGAAAGATACTCCCTCCATTCATTCGGGAGATCAACACCGTCCTTGGGCGAGTATTCATTTTTCCCGGGATCGTAGTCAACTGCCGAGCCGAGCGTGTTGAGAGTTTTTATCGCAATCGCACTATCATCGGCTGGTTCCCCCAACCAGATAATCACGCGCTGCGCGCGGGTGTAGATTTCCCCCATAAGAATGACTTGCGAGGCCCGCTCGTCAAGATCAAGTTGATTGATGCAGAGGGAGTCGGCCCAGAGGGTTCGAGATGCGGCTGGATCCCGGAGGTAGCGAAGGGCGGAGGCGAGGTTCGCGCGAATCGAGAGCGTGCCTAGCGGGACATTTTCGCCGGCGAGATTCTGAAAGCTGGCGACGATCGCAACCGAGTTGGGGTTTTTCTCGTCCGGCGAGCCCCATGCGTATGAAAGAGCTTCGTAGCCGAGAAGGGGGAATTCCTTTGTGATGGTTTCACTACCATCGGCGGGGGCTGGCATATTGCGAATGAGGAGACATGCGCGGAGCGGTGCATCGTGGTGCTCTGAGGGCAAGAGCGAGAGGGTGCGGATCTGCCGGGGCGCGAGCGGTGTATACTTGTATTGGGTATCCATTGCGATGGAATTCTGCGACGGAGAGAGGCGGCCAAAGTCTCCTGCAGAGGAGATGGAAGTGATGAAGATGGCGGGATTGCTTTTGAGAGTGAGGCTGCCAGTGTTGGGAAGAACTTGAAGCAGAAGGGCGGGGAAATTTCGGGCTCGAGGAGGCAGTCGCATGTGAACCCCGCCAGCAGATGCAGAAGCGGAAGGTGTGCTCATTGGTCGAGACCGTGACTGCTGTCCTGGATGTCAGTTTAACGTCCAGCTTCTAGTCGTGAAATCGTGAAGAACACATTCTATCAATACAAGGTGTCATTAATGATGCTATCCACAATTACGGCCCCCCGGCAGACAAAGCCAGGCGAACCCAGACAATATCAACACCGGCAACTTGAAGAGATCAGATCTTTCCGCCAACCAAAACTCCCAAAAATGCAACGCAATCTATGCATGCTACCCTCCCACTTTCTCTCATCCGTCAGATGTGACCTATCTCTTCGCCCCAGGCAACCTCACACTCTGGGGATTGTGGAACAAATCACCCCCATCCCACTTCGCCTTCACTCCCATCAGTCTCTCCAAATTCCCACCCCAATACTGCCGTTGACCATCCTTCAACGCCGGATCTACGTAACCTGCATACGTGCCCGACGCTCCCTTGGGCGCCTTGGCAAGTACCTGATCGTGAAACCCGGTAGCGAAATCTTTCGTCTTGCCCGACAGCGGGAGACCTATCACGTAGGACTGGTAAAAGAGGATCTTGTCGCGGTGGGAATAGGCTGTTCCGTCGTAGGGGACGTCGTTGGTGGCACCACCGGCGGCGTCGAAGATGATGAACCACAGCAGGGTGCCCTTCTCCGCCTTGTCAACCCAGGTGAAGAGATCCTTGATGGAGCTGGTCGGGATGAGGGTGTCTTTGGTGAAGGCGAGGGACTTGGAGTAGAAGGGCGTGGCCAGGTTAGAGAGATAGAGCGCCTCGTTTTCGGCGTCGTGCACGAGGGAGCCGAGCCAGTCGTTCACGGCCAAGGTGGAGTTGGATGTTTTGGGGAGCTTGGCGGGAATTCCAGAGGCCTCGTACTCGGCCGGTGTGCCGTAGAATGTGCCGGTGATGATAGCACCGAGAGGGAACATGATGAACATGGTGCCGAAGCGCCGGTCGAGTTTGGGGTCTGCGATAAGGTCCTGCCAGGCGGCGTAGGGGGCTGCCATATCGGCCTGCTTGCCAAAGGAGAAGGTATAGCTGTATTGGACGACAGCTTTGGGCTCGGGGTGAGTCCTGAAGACAAATTCGGTGATGACACCAAAGGAGGCACCTGCTCCTCGAAGGGCCTAGAGGACGTTAGAGATGGCCACAGAAGGGGGGCAAGGGCCGTAGAACACACCCAGAAAAGATCCGTGTTCTGTGTGCTGGATGCCCGTTGAATCTTGCCGTCGGCGGTGACAACTTCAACCTCAAGGACGTGGTCCAGACAAGATCCCCACATACGCGACATTGGTCCGAGGCCGCCGATCGTGGCATGGCCTCCGGTCCCGACGTCGGGGCAAACGCCGTGGGCCATAGCGCGGCCACCGGCATCGTGCATCTTCTTCGTCACCTCGCCCAGGCGTGTTCCAGCGCCCACCGTGGCCTGCCATGTGGCGGTGTCCATCGCGAAATGCTGGAAATTGACCATGTCGATGGCAACAGCTCCATCCTCGCCACCAAGACCTGGCTGAATATTAGCACAAAAGTCCGCCAAAAGAATAACGTGAAAAGCAAAATAAGCTCACCATAGTTAGCATACGAATGCCCTCCCGACTTGGCCTGCACCTTTTTGCCGTTGGCCGTCGCGCACTGGATGACGAGCGAAACATCCTTGGCGGTCTGGGGCCGCACGACGGCAGCGGGCGTGACGTGAACGTCGAGATTATACGGCTTCACCCACTGTATTTGGTAGAGAGGGTTGCTGGGATACCCCGCGAAGCCAGACCTCCCATTCGCAACACCGCTGATGCACGTTTCGAGCGCGCTCGGTGCTTGGCCCATGATTGCGTCGGGTTTCGATTCGAAACCTGAAGTGGCGAAATGGGATGAGGAAGTTGGAAGTTGGCAGGAGCGGAGGAAGGAGCGCAACGAAAAGTAGGGACTGGATGGCGGTCTAGAATCCACCTGATCAGGAATAAACTCTACCTGCAATACAGGTCATTCTTTCCACGCGAAACAAACAGCACCAGACCGGAGTGCGTTCGGCGCCGGCAGCATCGTCATCTTTATAACCGCCACCGCAACGCACACCTACGCCAAGTGAGCAAACCTCGCTTCGTACACCCTCTCACCATCCAAAAGCCTGGAAGGTGTCAGACCCTGGAGGGCAGGGCAGGGTCATTTCTTGAATGGCCCAGGTCTGCAGGTCATTGGCCGGCGCTGGGTGTGCGGCAGCGAATGGGCACGTCCAGGCAGCATCTTGCTGCGATGCGACATGGGACCATCCGCCCTCCCCCCTTTCCAACTTCAGGGAGGCCTGCGGCATCCAATGCGGTGGCGATGCGGGGTTGCAGCACTGAATGCGCTTGAAATTGACCCGCCCGGCGCGCCTTGGCTGTTTTCCCGTCGAGCTCTCAGGGACCGTCATCGAACCCGGAAAATCACGCCAAAAGTTCCCAAACAGCGACCGGGGCTCGGCAAACGCCATTCCAGCGCTGCCATTAGCTGCCCCTCGCGAGATGCACGCCACGGACCGCCAGATCTCGTACTGCGCTGTCGCACCGGTAGCCACTCATGTCCAGCATCGCCGCGTTCCCTGCGCGACCACCTGCGGACAGAAAAGGAGGTGTTGCGGCAACGCCACCGCTGTCAAAAGATGTGGGGAGAAGCTTCAATCGACCCACTGACAGGTCGCACGGACTCACCACCACCACGCGGCCGCCCACGTCTCACAAGGCCCCCATTGGCTCGCTTCCGCTAGCACTGTTCACTACCGGCAGCGTCCCGCAGCGCTGTCACTTGAGCAAGGCAGTGCCCGCGAGGATCGCTGCACCCGCAGATATAAACTGGTTTGCTCGCTCTTGGGGAGTTTGTCTGGTTCGCATGTTGCTTTCACGTGGGAGCTTGTGCTCAGGGCGACAGACGCAGCGTCGATCCCAACGGGCTGCAATGCAACGGCTGACTGCATGTCCAGACTCATTTCCAATGATAAAATATCCGGCAGCAGCACCGTTGCAACTCCCGTCATAATGCGACCTAACGCGCAGGATCCGGATCGGATGTATTTTGGTGCGTAAGTTTGCCGGTACAAACATATGTCACGACCCTTCATTACGGCCCTAATTCCCCTTCGGTCTCGGTTAGGCCCAACACAGTCGAAATACGGAAAGTTCCGCTAAAAACAGGACACCGCATCTTGGCTTCGAGGTGTAGGGGTGGCCTCGGTGAGGCCGCAAGCAATCGGGACCCCGTCCGGAAGCCCGCGCGGGGAGAGTGGAGCGAGTTTACCGCGTCACCCGCCGCCGCCACCGAACAGAGGTCTTATCGCGGCAGAGATCGGGTCACGCGTCCGCGGCATTCGCGGCAGGCATACACTGACTTGGCCACACTTTTGTCGTCGGGCTGATGCTGAGTTGGGTTGGTGTCGTGATTTGGGACGCGTGATCTGACAGGTCAGATTTGAACCCAACCCCACGGTGTTCCTCAGTGTCGATGTTGGAGGCTCCAACACAACCTAGGCCGCACAATCCTAGGAGTTATCTTACTTGCTACCTTGGGGGAATGGCATGACGAGTTGGAGTAACAGTGAGGTTGTATCCCGTTGGTGCACGGCATGCTGCCGTAACACCCCGACAGGCAGATCCTCTCAGAGTTTATGGGCTTTGAGAGCTATTCGATGAGCCCACGGCTGGGAGTGCAGTTTGCCTTGATTGCCACTGTACAGCTCACTGTTCTCAATGATCAACGAAATGCCAAGACAATTATATTCTGTATCCGAGTGGATATTTGGAGACCCAAGAAGCCTATCTCAACGATCTCACAAATCCCTATCCCTTTCATGTCGCAAGATTGATCCCCTTCGGCGCAGGGGACCATCCCTTCACCCAGTCATCCATAACGACTGTCGCCTTGCTCGTCTCGACATCGTTCGTCTTCCCCGTCCCACCCAAAAACCGATTGATATACGACGTCAGATCCGCACTCGACGCCGACGGAAAGCTGCAATGGCTATGCCCGCCCACCAACGAAAACCCCATATTCGCCTTGACACCCAACGCATCATAGATCATCCTCCCTGCCTTCATCGTGACCGTCGTGCTCACCGGTCCCAACCAATCAATATCATTCTCAATCACAAACAACCCCCTCGGCGCCACTAACGCCGCCAGAAAGTGATGATCCTCCGGAATTGTATCCGTCTTGTTCACATAGGTCGTAAACCGCGGCGAGAACCACGCATTCTCCCTCACAATCTGATGCGCCGTCTGGATATTCTTCCCCTTCGCAAACTCACTATCGCTGATCCGCCACGACGCCGCCCCGCCGGACCCCGACTCCTGCGGAATCGTCAGCGCAATCCGCGGCTCAAACGCGCCCACCATGAACGCCCCCTTCCCATTGCGACTACACCCCGTCACACCCAACCGCTTCGGATCAACCCCCGTCTTCGCCGCCCCAAGCTGCTCCAACCCGTCGATAATCCGTCCCACGCACCACGCCCACGCCAGCGTTGCCCCCGCGCTGTGCGTCTTCCCATGCAGGTCGAAAAACCAGCCTGACCCATGGCTATTCGGGTTCTGCTGCGCCGCACACGCATCATTCCCAAAGGCAATTCTTCCCATCCCGCTCGGGATGGGAATCGATGCCCCGCCAACAGCAATGATAGCCGGCCCCCCAGCCGCCCCAGCAGACGCGGGCTTGGTGATCGACACCGAGACAGTCTTCGAGTTGGAACCAACTTTGATGACCAGGCTCATGGACGACCCGGAGAGGGTGGCGGTCACGGAATCCGGTGCAGGAGGGAGGTCGCCCAGCTCGAACTGCTGCATGATGCGGCTCATTTCGGACTGGCGGCAGGTGAAATCTGCGGCGGTGGTGACGGGCTTTCCGGACGTGAATTTCCAGGGGTCTGGGAGGCCGGGGTCGGAGACAGTGGAGAAGGTGGCTGGAGGGGCGTCGCATGAGGTCGCTTGTCGGGGGAGGGCGGATGCAAAGACGGGGAGGAGGAGGGCGGAGAGCGTGAAGGCGAGGGCGAAGGCTGGGCTGAGAGGAGCCATTGTGGTGAGTCGAGTGTTGGGAATTGGATCCGACGAACGTAGACTGAATGGTTGACGGGTGGTAGAGCCAAACAGGCATCACGGCGGAGGAGCGCCTCGGGTTATACTACTAGTGAACTGGTGTGGCGGAGAATTTTCTGTTGCCTATTACATAGGTACCGAGAGGGGAAATACTGGAAAGAGTGCGTGTGTCCGGGAGAATGGGATGCTCGAATAGGGGCACGGACGGATATGGGTGTGGATATTGCCGCCGCCTCTTTCGGGGCATCACGACCCGTGCAACAAACAACAAATCCCGGCAAAACACATTTGAAGACTCGGAATCCAACTTCCTGCCTCTCCGACTGAAGACAAAAAGGCAACTGCCACATGTCGCACCGCGGGCCACCTACCCGCCTAGTTGGTCTTGCCCAGATTGGTACATTCCGAGACTCGGAGTCTACTACATGGTGGCAGTCATGATCGACTTGAAGTCGGGAGTGACTGACTGCCGCCGGCGTGCAAGAGAAAATTCGCCGATTCGCGGAGGTATACCCCCCCCCCCCCTTCGACTTCGAAGTCGTCGTTCTCAACCTTCAACGTCCAACTCTGGATCGGCTTCCAGGTTCACATCACATCACGCGACGCGCGGATGTCCGTTTGGTTGCATGCACCCCTGGTCACTCAATTCCTCAAGCTGGCGGTCGTAGACCAGCATCAACCCGTTTTTCTCTCAGCTCAGAGGCACCTGAACTTGTGCGAGATGGAATTGGTTGGCTCAAACTATTTTCGCGCTGCATACTAACGGAGATAGACGATCAGAGATAACAATATCCACCCATCGCCGTCGTTCCACCACCGTCAATTCACCGCAAGCATGGAATCCATCACATTGACCCGATTCAACAACCACTGCCGCAGTTCCAGTAGTGGCTGCCACAGCTGCCAAAGCTGCTAGTCTTTTTACACTTCTCCCCATTCGCGCCCGTGTCGACACAGTCATGCCCGGCCCGTCTGAGCGCCTTGCCAAAGTTGTTCCGAGCCGTGGTCTCGGAGAGGCTGCTGCAGGCCTGCCAGCAGGAATAGTAGCAATACCCGCCGGACTCGCTGTCCAGCGAGCACGTTCTCTCACAGGCGTTGACGGTGGCGATGGTGGTAGCCAAAGCGAGGGCGAGGAAGGATACGTTCACCATTTTGGGCGGCCTGGAGGGAGAATGGGTGAGTTTCATGCCCGGAGCTGGGCGAGATGTCTGAGAGGGCTTACTTGGGAGGGTTTGAGTTATGGGGGTGAACTTGAAGGTTCGCTACGTAGATAAGCTTGTTGGTTTGCTGAGCTGATGCTGAGATGTCAATTGTGCTGAGACTGCCTGGAAAAGAAAGGGGTGATCGTGGAGGAGCCGCTCGTCTTTTATACTTCAACTCCAGCCATCGAAGTCAAATGCCACACACCGCACATGAAGCATCTCATCTCAGCTCAACATACCACATACATCAAGCCTTCAACCGCCATCAACACACGATGGCCCCGTCGACATAAGACGGTCTGTAGTTGCTCCTCCTTATGTAGTACTGCAAATGAAGGCAGAGTAACCGAACGGGTTCAATGTCACATTGAGTGTCAAAAGCCCCCAAAAGCCACAGGAAATAGCCCCAAATATCTCCAACACAGCCCCGAGTTCTTATGCATACTCGAAGCGAACGCAACATTCTTGCCAAGAATGGCACAACCTCCGCTGTGCAACTCGGGCCGATTGAGACACTATTGACATCACGGGCATGCAAAATCTAGAATGCATCACTCGAGGCTACCTAAGGAATGGGTTGGCGTCGCTGTCTGGTTGTAAAAAATAAATACACGAGTGCGCAGTTGGGGAGTACGAGCTGCAACCTTCCGGGTTTGTGCCTCTAAGCAATCGGTCAGCGGGTAATCTGCATCCCGGTTTTGTATTGGCTGTAACGTGAGACAAATCCGGGCTCGTAAAGTATTTCATTAAGGCTGAGGATGTGCTTGGGAAGGGGTGCGGACCTTTCGGCGGTTGAGCTCGATCGGCTGGCAGTTGAATAGGTATTGATTCGACAACGGTCTCCAAGGTCAAGGTAGCAGCAACAGCCGGACCAACTCCTGTCGTAGCGTGTAATATTGCTCATTGTAATCAACTTCAACTCAGCACAGCCTCCTCGAACATGTAACAGAAGAGGTATAAACCCCGTAAAAGGTGGCGAAAATTACAGCAACGACTGAATATAGGCTCCACACTGTGAGCCAAGAAGCTTGAATAGGAAGAATACAACTAAAGCCGTGAAGAACCTGACATTGGTCATGAAACAAAGCATATCATGCAAGATTTATGCGACCGAATTTTGCAACTAGCATGGCCACAAGCTCCTCCCACCATGGGGCCGATTGCTCCGAGTCCGGACCTGTAGTAAACTCCGGGTAGGGCCCCGATTGCTGACTATTACGCTTCTCCTCCTCCGCATCTAACCAGACCCACACCTGTTTGATGGTCTCGTAAGCTGGGGGGACGTTTCCCCTGGAGCCTTCGCAGATGGGCTCAAACCATGCGCGAATCAGGTCTCGATCCTTCGGCTTGTGGGCTACGATGCCACCGATCACGACGGAGAATAGAGGAGTCTGTGCGGTGAAGAGGTCGCCCGAGAGGGGTCGGTACTGAATTGTGAGCAGAAGTCTGTCGAGGATTGCTTCAACGATAGTGTCATTTCTTCTTCGGCTATGTGAAAATTAGGTGTCAGTCGGACACTCTGAAGCATGAGCAAGAGAGAGTAACACACCCGAATAGACGGCAATGAAGATAGATCTGCGCGGCGGCAACGTAGCTTTCAGCCACTAGCTCGGTCACCTTGGTAGCCGTGGTGACTTTTCCATTCTCGTCCAGCTCACAGGACTCCAACAGTTCTTGCGATGTTTCGAAGCCCTCAGAGAGCTCTGACCATTGCTGGAAGTTGTTGAGCTTCCTCTCGAACTCGCAGCCTACTAAGCATACCACGCTCGAAGAGGGGCGTTTCAACAGCTGGGAGCAGAGATGGGTGATCTTGACAAAGTAGTGCATCAGCCCCCATGAGAGGCCGGTGAACCCATCGATCCGCCGCTGCTCGCGAATATTCCCCTGGATGAGCCACGTATAACCGCATTTGCTGGCACTTGGGTTTAGAGGGGTGACACAGTCGCTCATAACGGTCCCAAGACAAACAATAATTCCCAGGTGAGACCGGGCCTTGGTAAACTGGCGTTTCTCGGCGACTGGAAGCGAACAGCTAGGTTGGACTCGTCGAGAATCTGTTCGGCGATTTTGTTTCCTCGGTACCAGCTTGGCTGGCAATCACCTGCTTGATGTGCTTCCTAGTTGACAATCTTCTCTCGGCAATCGCAGCATTAGTATTGGGGAGAGGGGGACGTGGATATGGAGGACACAAGTAAACCTTCCGGGGGACAAAATAAACTCCGAGCTAACCTGAGTGTGATATAAAAAAATCAGAGCGGCTAGCAGAGCTTCCCCTGCACCAGGCGTCCGATTCCACGGTTTCCTGAGCTCTTCGCCCACGAGAGTCACCGCTCGCTGGTAATGATAATCCGCTCGCACCCTAAGCTCGTCATATGTAGGATAGTCGAGCACGTAGGATGAAGCCACCACCAGCATAGCATGCCTGACAGCTGCGCTTCGCTGGGCCATGGGTGTGATTTGTTTGAGATATGTGTTATCGTTCTTGATGACGGTCCTGCCACTGCAGAAAGCTGTGGTAACTGATTGCGTACCACATGGTCTGTCAGATTGTGCCTCACAGTTAAGAGATCTCTGAACATGCGTATGAGAACACTCACAGAAGTCGAACAACGTTCGGTCAAGTTTGTCACCTATTTTCACATCTCCAAAGTGTGGAGGGAGCAGGGGTATCATTTCTCTAGGGTCGCTGAGCGGAAGCGAGCTAGGGTCGCCAATTTACCAGGCAGGGGGCTCAGTATCTGAGCTCCATGTTCGCTTTGGTTGTTTGAGGAACCTGAGCGGTATTTTGGAGTGTTCGCTTTTCTTCTCTGCTGTGCCCCACTTCTGTGGGAATGCGGGGAGCCCAGGATCTTCCCAAGCGTGTGACTTTGGCGGGTCGCTCCATCGTTGAAAAGCGGACAGGCAGGGGAGACGCTGATGTGACAGTGAAGAGTGGAGTGGGGTGATGAGTTGCGGTCAAGATTTAATGGAAACTGCAACGAAGAATTCGACCCTGGTTTGGTTGCAGCGCCATGCTTTCCGCCTTGCTTTCCAAACAAAACGACATGAGGCAACGTGAGGCTCTGGTGCGGGGTGGGAAAGGAGAAAAGAGAGAAGAGACAACAACGGCAATGGCTTCCGCCGACCTGTCATACCTGTTCCAGCGCGTCCAGAGCTACAACCGGCAGCATCGGGTGGGTCAGATCATGCGGGAGGTGTTGCCGGAAATCCTCCTGTCACTGGAGACGAACTCGGAGTTGCACTGTGACACGGGCTGCTTTCTCGCCGACATTGGCGGATTCCTCGTCAACATCCTTGCTGTCGCTTCCAGGCTAGCGGAAACCCTGGTCAACGGCGACTACATCTCTAATCAAACGACTCAGCTTATGTCATTGCTCGCAAGCGAGCCCGATCTTCGGTCCACCGACTACTTAGATGACAAGCACGAAGCTCTAGAGTGGGTGCCCCGTCGACATCGCCAACTGCTTCGAGTGTAGTTAACTGCTTCGAGTGTAGTTAACTGCTTCGAGTGTAGTTAACTGCTTCGAGTGTAGTTAACTGCTTCGAGTGTAGTTCTTTACTTACCTACGTTTGGGTTTCAGTAGGAAGATTGCATCACACATCCGCAAAGCCAAGGCCAAAGCGTGCAGCACTTGGGAGAAAACACCTCCTGTCCCTCCGACTTAAGTGGCCTGTTCCGACCCTTCGCCCCCGTCGCAGAGCAACTCGCTGCCGATTCGCGAGCCAAAGTCTTCTCCCCGATTTCACACTGAATCCCCCTCTCTCTTAGAACCCGCCACCAAAAGCGTTCACTAGGAAACGCCCAACACGGAGAGCGATTTGTACGAAGAACCGGGCCCGCCAATGGCAGACGATACTTTCCGACCAAACACTAGCGGAAATGGTGGGAGCTATGGGGACATAGTGGTAATGGCGACTACTACTACGAACAAGACGAATATGCGCCGTCTCTAGAACAGCTGAGCTCCCGTGGGACAGGGTCCTACAGGTGTCCACACGGCACTAGCTGCAAGAAAAGGGGGGGGGGGGTGAGTTCTGATGGGCGGCTCAGAACGTTTACGCGGAACTCTGATTTCAAGTAAGTCAAACGTAGCAGTTTTCTAAGTTCAGTAGGCAGGGAAACAACTGCATGGCTAACGAAAACTGACCAGGACTCACATGTTAAAACATGAAAAAATATACAAGTGCGAGCTACCTGGTTGTCCCAATAGAAAGGGGTTTGCGCGACCAGACCAATTGAGACGGCACCAACAAACAGTCAAGCACGGAGGCAGATAGAGTAGTTGTTCTTCTGCGATGGCGCGATGAAGCGATGATAATGATACCTAGCTACATACAAATAATTGACAAATATCTTACGTCCTGCATCTTGACTAATTCGAGCAGTGCTGATCAGTGCCGGGTAGGCAAGATAACCTCCTCCGGCAGCCCCAAAAGCCTAGCCTCCAGGCTACCTACTTCCGCTTCCTCTATCCGATCGGCCGTCCAACTATCTCTCCACGACCCCCTCGCTCTCAAGTTCCCGTTTTGTCTAACTGACTCTGCATCGCTTCCGCTCCAGCTCTGGCTGCCGCGTCCCCATGTACCCCAGCCAGACCGTGACTGCCCCCGTTGTCGCGCCCAGTACAGCTTTCCCCTCGCCGGTACCATGAGGGTGTAGCCGGGAACAGCCCAGATGCCATCTAGATTGGTGCGCAGGCGGGCCCCGATGTGCATGCGGAGATTGGTTGCGCCCGCGACGGGGGAAGGAGAGGGGTTGTGGCTGTTCTCGACGACGCGGCCGGGTCTCCGGGGCTTTTGGCCAATGATGGCGAGCATGCCCCTCCCGACATGGCGGATGCGGCCTTGACACCATCGCGGGCCGAAATCTTGGCTGCTGTCGCTGATGCTGTTGACGGTGTTGCTCCTGGTGGGACGGCCACCAGCACGACTGCCACGGTAGCTGGGGAAACGGGCTGCGAGCTTGGCTTCGTCGAAGCTGATGTGGAGATGGGTGTGGAGTTGTTGGATCATCCAAGCAAAGGGCGCATGCACAAGGCTTTCGGTGTCGTCGATCCAGCCCAGGTCGCTGTGGTTCCCGGGGAAGTAGATTTGATGCGTCCGGGGGCCACGCATCAGGGTTGCGCTATAGGGTCCTCGCGTTTCGTGCAAGGAGAGGCAGTGAAAAGAGAACCGGACATTGGAGGCAACGTCGGAGACGACATCTTGCGGCTTTTTCCTCCCCAGCCGGAGAATGGCAAGTGGCTTCGCCAGTCCGGTATGAGGAAGTCCCAAGGAGCCTACGGTGTCGAAGCAGCACAGCGCGTCGATCTTCACATCAGGCCAACCTCCACGGTTAGACTCGAGGTTAGCGCCGTATTGCAAGAAGAGGGAAATGGCAAGCCAGAATGAGGGCTACTGACAATTATATCCTTCCAGCAGACGCTTTGAAACTGTTGTGTTGAAAATGGACCCATTATCGCATGTCTTGTAGAGACGATGAAAAAATCGCTGATCACAGCCATCCTTCGGCAAGCCGATCAGCTCGATGATCTTCGCCAGGTATCGTGCTGCCCAGGCACCCCGAGAGTACCCTGTCAGAATGATCCTATCGCCTAGGCTATAATGCTTAGAAAGATTTTCTGCCATTTTAAATCAGCTTCAGCCCGATGGGAAGAGGGAGGAAGAAAGGAATAAAGACACGCACGATGGGCGGTGATGACGTTGCGGAGCGTTCCCCAACCGCAAATACCTAAAGGCCGTCAACAAATCACGGCCAGAGTCAGGGTACGGAGCCCGCGTTGACGTACCACCGACGACCCGGTCCACCAGGTTGATGTCGGACCCAACGCCATTCAATGGGATCTCAAACACATTCTCGTGGTCGGAGATGAGCTTGACGAACTCAGAAACCACCGTCTTCCGAGAGCTCAACACTCCACCAGCCCACGTGCCTAAAGAGTGCCAGGGATGTCAGACTGACGGCGGGATAGAATAGCCCTCGAGTGTGACCGATACGTACCATTGAAGGAGACAACGTGAAGCCTTAGTTGACGCGGGGTTTGAGCCGACTCGGACATGGCAGAGTCGAGAAACATTTTCTCAGCGTCACTTGATAAGGAAGCCATTGTTGAAAACCAAGACAAAAAGGGCGAGCTTGGGGTGAAATGGATCTGGTTATTTCCTTGTATACATACTATGTTTGGATGCTTGAGATCCGCAGGCAACTCACCTATACCATTGCTCGCGTGCACAAACGGTCCCCTGGTCCATGGGCTGGACGCCCGTGACTCGACGGGCAAATCTGGGGAAAGTCCTCTCCTTTTTCTTGGCATTCAGCCTCAATGTTCTTCAGCTTCGTCTCAAACCCTCTATCGATCACAGGGACAGCACCCCGCCTAGCTGCTTGCGACGGCTCGGAACCGATTGTTGGATAGGGCTCTATGTGTCGGTTTAATGGCTAGTTATATCTAGATATAACGCGTTAGTAGAATAAGCCTGCTCTAAGCTTTACCCCTAACAGTATTTACGTCTGGATCCAAGACCGGAAGACACCGCAGTCCTTGACAAGGGTGCTATTTGCAAGTTACGTTCGAAGCTAGTATTCAACCTCACCAACGGTTTCAAAAACTGCACATCGTGTATTCGTGTGGCCAGTCACGCTGGCGTGGAGAGCTCCCCTTCCCGCGCGGTCGCGCTCTCCGCGGGCTCCCAGTTGATCTTGGGGCTGCGTCGACTGCTTTGTTGAGCCCGTACATCATAACCTGGATTTTCTCCACGCCCCACCACGTCTTGTCAGCACCTTCAACGACGATAACAAAAAGGTGGCCATCGCGGGGTGCGTGATCGACGGCGCCGAGTGGGGGGGCAAAGATCAACAACACCCAACTCCTCGCGCAGCAGAGCGGAATGGGACATATTTCATGCATGACAGTAACTTTGGAAGCATTTCCCTGGATGTTGAGGACGATCTTCCGGATCCGCACAGGTGCGTTGAAATCCAAGCGGGCCAGTGGCCAAGCGGTTAAGTGATCGCTTTGCTATTAGCAAGCCCCCCGGATTAATTCCCTGTCGCGCCTGATTGAAGCTATTCCCAACCACACCAGCGTTGGTTGCGATGGCATCAATCGTGCTGCCCTTTTGGAGGCTGCTGCACGCGAGAACCCTAATCCTTTCATTCTTCGCCCGTGTGCGGCCAATCTGGCCAACCAGAAGCCTCCGATCAGGTGCCTAACAGCCATTGTTAAAACATAATTCCAGGCTGCCACTGCGGTATTCTCTCTACAATCCAGCGACATTTGGAGACCGTACATGATGACGTAGAGGCTGACGGTTATGTCAGCCAGTGTCAAGCGCCCAGACCGGTCCTTATCGATATTGTCGTGCAAGAGGCAGTTGGTGGCTTTGCGCAGGCTGGGTGACATAACCGTCAGCCTGGGCTCCCCTTCTGGGAGTGGCGACATGGAATCTCAAAAGCTGCATTGGTGACTCTGGTTGAGATTGGAGGCAGCCGATTCAAGGGCGGTTTGAGGCGTCTGAAGGCCTCCGCGCGGCTTGCCTTAACTGCTCTCCAGCAGCAAAACGCAATTGAAATCAGCCTTGGCCTCCGTGTTTTAGGCTTGGAAATTCATAGTCTTGATTTCCTGCCTTTGGACTGGGCTCAGCCCTTGCCAGATGCCCAATTGCGCAAGGGTTTCAGACACGTGGCGGCTCAGCCGCGGCGGCTGCCAAAAACAGGTTAAGAATCCCCAGCTCAGCAGGGGTTACAGGAGTGTGGGCAGCGGCGGTCAGCCGCAGGGTTAGGGTGCTGCACAATTCTGCTTTAACCTTACTTGAGGCCAACCGATCTTTGGATCGATATATGAAGCTTCCTTCGTCACGCCAGGACAGGAACCGATGTTTAACACTGCTACCGAAATCAACACCCAGAGTCAACTAGTAGCACACACCACCCAACAAGGCTCGACATAAGGTACCAAGCCCACCAAGTTCCAACTCCGCATTCAGTCAACTGTTTACCTACGGCGCCGCCACACTCGAGAATGACGTCTATTCGGAAAATTTTACCCGTTTTGCTCTCAGCGATCCAGCTTTGCATCACCGGGGTTTTGGCTGTCGAAACGCCAATGCAAAACGTGCCAGCTTATACAACAGCGATCCAGAAGAAACCATGTGCCACCGAGTGCGCTATCGTTCCCTCCGATGCATTCAAGACGAAGTACACATGCAATGTCGTCGATGCGGTCAGCTGCATCTGCGCCAATGCAACAGCCTCGGTGGAGCTTCGAAGCAGCATGTCACAATACTGCTATGACCATTGCGACGGGGTTGTAGGACCGCATCTTGCCACTGCAATTCTTGACGGCTACTGCGCGCAATTCTCGACAGGTCGAACGACTGATCCTCCACATGCTTCTCCAACATCAACAACCAGTACAGAAATACCGAATTCAACAACGACGACGCCACCAGCACCAGATGGCGGTTTGTCAAGCGGGGCGGTTATCGCCTTGGCGACTGTGATCCCAGGTGTAACACTTATTGTAACCGTCCTGGGTGCCTGGAATTGGGACAAAGTTAGACCCTGGGTTTGGGGTATGGTTAGGGGTTAGGGTTATCTAACTCCCCTCAAATTGAGGAAGAGATAATTTTCCGATATCTTCTGACTCTGCACGTCCACGATCATGAACTCTTGATATCCGTACATTTTCGGGTCCCAGTTACGCGTCAGCCACCCGAGATAGCTCTTATTTCTAAGCGTCTGAAGCATAGCAGCGACGCCATCCCAGTCGATGATACCTCGGAGGCCGTCATCTTCCGACACGATGCACGATGAAATTCCAGATGTCGAATATGTGTGCGAGAACGAAGGGTCCCGTTTCATCCGGCTCAGGAATCCAGCTGATTAGCTGCGGTAAGAGCATTACGACACCCTTGGAAAAGGGGTTCTGCTTGGGGTAAGTATCAAACATAGTGTAGTATGCCTTTGGGTCGCTAGTTAGCGCGCACTTGACGTGTATTGGGTCGTCGTCCAGATCTTTATGGACAAACCATTGGTCAAGTGTGGCCTTGTGGCCGACTCGTTGTATCAGCCTAATCCATGACGAGTTTCCGTCACTTCCAAAGAGAAGACGGCCGCCAGTGGGAAATAAAAACTTACCTAACTGCACCATTGCAGCGGCGATGCTGTTAAGGGCGCGGGTCCGACACGCGCGAAAGACTTCGCGGCTCGCGCTGTTCAGGCGGTGTGCGAAGTCAGCTAGAGTATCGGCCAGACCCACGTAGATGCCGATCCTAGCAGGCAAATAAGCCCGGTAAGCTGCTGGGGGACACCTTGGACGATAGACGCGTATTATTTGATGATTTCCACCCACTTATTGCCGAGGTGAAGGAAATGGTAACCTTTTTTCCTTGTGTCTGACCCAAAGGAAAATTTATCTAGGACATTGAAGCTATCAAGGCTTTGAGGGCGGATTGTCGGAATAATAAGAATCATCGGGGGCTAGACAATCTGTATGCAATGCGGACCATGCCTAACTATTACTCTGAGAGTACCTTAGCCAGGGCCCTCTCGATGTCAAGCGACATTGTACGGAGGCGACACTACAAGACCACGTTGGCGGTAGACTATTAACTTTGTTCTGTCCCAGTTTGGACGCGTCGCCAACCAAGTGGGCTAAGGCTGTCGCGGAGATAAGAGTCAAGGTTGAAGAACCCCCAGTGGAAGGAGAGAGGGACAAAAGCACAATTTAGAGGGCCTAGATGTCGGCTCTGGCATTCTGAACTAGAGATAATCAGTAGCGCTTGCCAGTGGTGGTTGTGCTTTTGTCCCTCCAACGTCGGAGTTACGAAGTTGAAGAACTCATTGTCCAGCGACTATGTAATAGGGCCAGCGGCAAGGGACCCATATGTAAGGCATCGAGCTGACGTCGCTGATAATTTCCAGGAACAGATAAAAACCCAGGCTATCAGTAAGATACAGCTCGGGCCCTCGGCACGAGTTGATGTTATGCCCGAGATAAAAAAAATATCGCGAGATCATAAGATCTATCTCTCGTGTAAGAGTGTAGGCTCTGTAGATGAGACAGGGGGAATCTCGGGACCGGAGCCGGACCTCAGAACAAGAGTTAGGGATAGATAAATTAGTGCAGGGAATACAGCATCTTAGTATAGTACAATCTTCCACTTAGGTAACTAGATAGGATACTGCTTTGTACCTTTTGATGCCGATTTTAGTGAGAGGGATGAATATCGGAGCTAGTCCTATGTTACTAGATACAATGAAGGCTTTTAGCTGGTGTTATTACACTGTGGAAGCTTTGTGTTATAGCCTACACCTGGTCAAATTTAAGACAGATTGTGACTGTGACCCGTACTGGGAAGTACAAGGCAGCACCTAAAGGTGCTAGTGAATGGAAGACTAAGCATCGAAGTAAGTTCCTTATAGACTAAGTTCACTATTACTGTATGCCGCTGTTTTATAGTGTGTAGGCAAACTAATGGAAACCTTGGCCACAAGACCGAGTGTGCACTCGTAGCAAGACCGCTTCTCATCCGTCGCCAGCCCTGGCATCTAAACTTATCTCTCATCCCCAGGTCGAGCCAGACCCCGCAAGCTACTAGATCAATCTCACGGCAGAACTGTCAGAAACACTGCATTCTGGATTGAAACTGCTTGATTGTACTGCTTATCTGTTCTGCGCTGCGGCTCTCTGGAAATGCCAGAGAGCTCCTATTTATAGTCGTGGGCAGTGGCAAACCATTGCGTGGTTGTGGCCACTATTGACAAATCCACAGTTCCGGCACTTTCCAGAGTCTTCGCTTTGATGTTGTTCTGTCCTCTGGCCAGAACTACTTTCTTTCTGATACATCTTGAGAATTGTACATGTATATTAGTATAGTTGCTCTTTCGGCTTAGCCGCCAGGAGTTAATAAATTGCGTGTGTATTAAGTGAGGATTAGGAATTGTTACACAACAGGGTTCCACAGGCCTGTAGTACAGGCCTGTTGCTCAGAGGAAGTAGAGCGGTACTGTTCCAAGCCAGTTACAGCGCTTCCAGCGCTGTAGGAAGTAAAAGAAGGCCTGAGGTACAGAGGCAGTGCCTCTGTATATGACTGAATGAGTAGTGTGAATTGCTTGCTTATAGAAGGCTAGATACAGGAGAGGAGAGGGCCTTTTGTAGGCTGTGGTCGGCTTCCAGAGCCTTCTAGCTACTATACAAAGTTGGAATAGTGGCAGTAGGCCACGTAATTGCTTCTGTGACTCACTGGGGCTAGAAACAAACAGGAATGTTGAGGAGAAGGTTATATAGTCGCCTATCAGAAGCGCTAGCACTCTTGGAATGGTGGAATTGATGTGTGTGAATTGGTCTGTCTATAGCTCTCTAGCTTCGCCAGAGAGCCTTATTATAGTTGTGAATGGTGGCAAAGTGTGTGGCAAATGCTGGCCCACACCAGCTGAACTAACTACGTCAGTTCAGCTCCTCTAAGCTCCTTTCATCTTAGATGCCCACACTAGAGCTCAGCAGAGCTGAGCTCTATTCAGCTTGGTTATCCACACCTCCATAGTATTCTAACCTTCAGCCAGGACCCCCCTTTTATCTGACAAGTGCCCTTATCAAATCTTTATCGCTTTTCGCTTGCAATGCTACCAAACTCTGTTAGAGCTATCGGCCCGCTTGTTCTATCAGCTCGCTTATCATGCATGTTACAGTATTTTAACCACTTCAATGCTAATTTCTAGATCTGGCTTCTAACAAGTTTTCAAATAGCAAATAGAAAGCCGCCAACGCAGCAATCAAATAAACAAAAACAAAATGAAAATTGTTGACACGAACGTAAGATCGCTGTCGCTGTCGCTGTTGCTGTTATGCTGGCGAAGCTTTGCCAAGCAGGAGCCTTCCGTCCAAATTCGGCAACGCCCTAAAATTCGTCCTTCAGCAAATCAGGTGGCCCCACGCGGCCCTAGAGGACCCACCGAAAAGCGTCCGATCCCGGCCTACCGAGACTTCAGATCGCGGGGCTTTGGGCGTCATCTTCGGGTTTGTTCGTCTCTGCTTCCTTAACGGGGTACTTCTTTCGCGTGACCTCAAGCTTCTCCAGGACAATTTGAGCGGGATCGACCCCGAGACGACGGGCCATCTGCAGACAGTAGGTTAAGACGTCTGCTAGTTCATAACGCACGTCCTTCGGATCGGGCTCTTTGCCCCACTGATAACACTCGAGTAGCTCGGCGGCTTCGATTGAGATGCTCTTAGCGAGATTTTCCGGAGTAAATCCTCTGTCCCAGTCGCGCTCGGCAGCAAACGCCGCTAGGGTTGCTTGAAGTTCGTTCAAGGTCGTCATGAGGCAAGTTTCAAGAGCAAGTTGGATGAGGGTGTTTGCGAGAATGTTTCGATGGTGTAAGAAGGTTGGTGGGTTGCCAAAGTCGATGAAAAGAAGCAGCGACCCCGCATTCCTGCTAAGCGCATTTCACCGCGGAAGGCGCTCCAAAAGCCTTGGATTGGCGTGTTGCTCCGAATCCTGTTGCACGCAACCACCTCTCGCCCAATCACATCGACTGGGTTAGGGTCCAGTCTCTCCAAGCGATAGAACGACCAGCCCACAGGTAGATGGACAAGACATCAAATTGAAGGAGCTTGCGAAGGAGTACCTATAAAACCCTCTGTCTGAGGATCTCACCTGCTAATAGTTTCCCGTGCCAATGTTCAGATATCCTCGCCCCTCCTCAAAGTCACCGCGGCAATGGCATTCATCCAAGCGGCCAACCTCAAACCCGCCTGGCCGATCTGGTCTTCCACCATCTCCCAGTTTTCGTCAAAGTACGCTTCGCTGAAGTCATTCTCCAAGATCCACCTCTCCCAGCACTTAGACACATGGCTGCACCAAGGCATTCAATTCTTTCGTCCACCCTGCAATACAATCTATCGTCCCCAGCTCAGCACATTCGCCTTCACCGCCGACAACGCCTACCGCGCGCTGCTGCAAGAACAAATCGTCAGCCCACTAAGCCGCAGCCTGCTTCTCGTGCACCTTATCAAGACTCACTTGCAGACCACGCAGCTCATGTGCGAGATGGGTATCCCACAGAGCATACAAGTTCAAGCCGCCGCTACAGCGGTTTTTCCCGCCGGAGGGGGAGAGCGCTTCCAGCAGAGAGACTCCAGTTTATTGCTACCTGTCTTCCAGCAGACAACGTGCAACGGCTGATGGAGGTCACCGATCAGGTGCATGGTAACATAGTGGCATTCTTGCACTAGATCAGAGACTGACGCTGGTCAAGGACGATTGAGGTCTTGCGAGAACCGTGTCATCAGCAGGGCTCAGAGTTGAGAAAGACTAGTTCATCTCACATAATTGGCAATGGCGGGCACAACGCAATTGTTCTTTGGGCAGTCTGACGGCCAAGCGATTTTGCACTTTGTAGGAGGGTCGTCCTTCTCTAGATCTACACTTATTAGTGGGGTGAGCCTCAAAGGGGAATTTACCTGCTCACTAATGTAATGGAACGGGTTGCTCAAGGCATGCTGTGAGTCTAGATTCTGCGCGAAGAGCTTGAGTCACGCGGGCTAGAGCTGCGGCTTCGCAACCTCGATGACAATGCCGAAGACATCCTGCGCGCAGGCTTGGACCACTGCTCCACTCCGCGTGGGAATGCTGCTGAATCCCCCGCGCTGATGGGGCAACACGAAGAAAATGGACAGCATGAAGACACCCAGACTCAGGTCCCCGGTGGCTCACTGAGTGACCCCGGTGTGCGCGACGAACATAATGTCAGGACACGCTAGATTTCTCGGCCCTATTCAACGAATTGCCGGTGGCTCTCGTAGTAGACTCTGCGCAAACACACACTACAGCCAGTGTTCTCACTCGCTTTTCCCAGTCCGCAAACGCTCGATGTGCTTGGAACACTACCACCTCAGCTACATAAGTCCCCCAACGGTCGATTACAGCGCTCTTTCTCCAGCCCTCTTCTTTATTGTCTCACCAAGTCACAGTTACTTAACACCTCTTCCTGGTTCGCTTTGCCTTTATAACACAGTGCCTATACTAGATAGTTCAACAGAGCGCATACAATTCGAAGTTCTAATTAACTCGTAATTGTAATGGTGATTTCTCGGGTGGGAAAGAGAAAACGGTAGTTACGTGGCGAGGGAAAGCCACCATTACGTGCAGGGGCGCTAGTGTCCCAAAATTGGGCATAGGTTTCCTTGCAACACACCGCCTCATTTATAGTCACAGCAAGTATAGCTGGGGCAAATTTCGGCTTAGGCGGGCCTTAGTGCGGCTCACCCCTAGCTTAGGATTTGGGACTAATATAGACTCGGACAGAAAAAAATGCCGGGTGAGACTAGAGGTAGGTACCTACATAAAACTCTACCTTAGCACCCTTATCACCCTCCACCCATCAATCCCCAACAGCCGTCCACAGCTTCCAGATATCATAACATACCCCCTCACGTTTCTGGCCCCTCTAATAAACATACCTAAACCCCTCATTCTCCCAATCCGTCAGTCTCGCCCACACCTCGGGACTCATGAACCCCTCCCTAGTCTGCTGCTCCGCCCCCTTCCGGCGACTCCGATTCTGCCACACATACCACAGAAACAGCATGAAAATAGTGCATCCAGCCGCGGCTTGCGTTGACATCGTGGTGATCTTCGCCGGGCGGTAGTCCGGTGCGTCGCGGGCCTGGAAGCTCTGCGGGCCGGCGGCGCTGCCGGCTGCGGAGAGGCCGGCCATGATGGAGGTGACGAAGGCGCGTTTGGTGGCGCCGGCGACGTTGGCGGGTGCCCACAGGGGTTTGTTAGGGTTGCTTTTGTATAGAAGTATAAATAAAAGAAAAGGGGGAGGTCTTACATTGTAGAGGATGCTTGTGGGGCCTGGGATGCAGTTGATGAGGTAGATGCCGGCGAGGAGACCTGCTTTGCTGGAGGCGGGGAGGAAGGATACGAGGGCCGAGCCGAGGACTCTAAAAAGCGGTTACATCGTAATTAGGAGATCGTGTCCTAAAATGTGAAAAAAGGGGAGAAAATCGTACGTCGGGACGAGCATCCCCAGAGCCCATGCCCACCGATGGCCGCCACGGCCAACAGCCAGCCCCGGGATGATTGTAGTGGCAATGCTGACCAGGCCCCCGGGCATATTCAGCAGCGTGGCCTGTTTCGACGTGTATCCAAAGTTTCGAATGAGTGTGGCCGAGTACGCAACAGTCACCCCAGCGGTGCCCGTCAACTACATCACGTCAGCCCTGTTCCTCAGGCCATCTCACCCTCCATCCTTTTTCATTTTTTCAAGTTTTCTCTATATCTCCCCCTCAAAGAAAAGAAACTCACCAACGGCACCGTAATCCAAACCAACCAAACCTGCATATCCCTCAACGCCTCCCAAATCTCTCCCACCCTCACCCTCCGATTCTCAACCCCCGTCTGATTAACACTAATATGCCTCAACACCGCGACCTTCTCCCTCTCACTCAACCACCCCGCGCCCATCGGATTATCCGGCATCAACCACCACGTCAGCCCCCCAAACCCCACCGTCACCGCCCCCAGCACCACAAGCATGACCCTCCACCCGGCCATCCCCCCCGGCGCCATCGACTGAA
>Ga0247758_1000832_pt1 | contig 26245 bp, 22 predicted proteins | sample UWRJL156409C4_FD_180950 | JGI IMG/M metagenome (GOLD analysis project Ga0247758, IMG submission 180950) | Plant litter microbial communities from Arlington Agricultural Research Station in Wisconsin, United States - UWRJ-L156-409C-4 | ecosystem: Environmental > Terrestrial > Plant litter >... | reverse complement strand
ACTCAACCGTTCTTGGTTCTTCCCTGCTGCCTGTCGGCCATTCTGGGATCTAAGACTTGGTTATATGGATCCTTATATTCCTACAACAGTTGGAAACGCTTGTAGAGAAGACAGTAGTTACTTACAAGGGAGAGATCTAGATGGCAGTGAGGGAGAACACCTGAAAGGCAGGGTCTTTTGCCCTCTTTAAGTCGCTTGAAAATGTTATACCGGTAAGGAATACCGTACTGCAGTGATACTTTACAGTCTGGCTGACAACGTCCCAGTGGCTTGGCCAGGCGGTCTTGCCCTGGAAACACGGCGGCTGCGAACTGTTTCTCAGAGTTGATCAACCTTAAGGCTTCGTGTAATATCTTACCTGGCAAAGAACCAAGGTAATCTAACCCTCTAAACTGATTCTGCCTCAAGATAGCTTCTTTTGATCTCCGGTCTTAAAAGACTTGGACCTGGCGTAAGGCCCAAGCCTGGAAGGCATCAACTAGGCGGATGGTTGACGCCCTGCTGTTTACCGGGTATCTTTTGGTGTTGAGGTTGGTCGACTCGGTTGTATCGGAGCCGTGCGACGAACCGTTAGTGGCGGCAGCGTGCCTTAGTTATACCGAAGTGTGGTGGGGGATGGTAAGAGTCATCAATTTGTACGTGCATTGAAAATGGCAAAGGTTTTTTTACTACTTACAACCCTAACCCCTGAAACGTGGGGGGTGCCCCTGTAGCAAAAAAATGCAGAGGGTGCCCCTGTAACAAAACAGGGTGCCCGTCTAGTAGCCGCCAGGCAATAGGTTGCTGGGCAGTCAGGATATTCCCTCCACATACTAGGGCCACCGACGGAGCCCAAACCAGGGTTCATGACGATATCTTATAGAGCAATATTGCTTGTTCCACTTTCTTCTTCGCACTCTGGCAGACCCAGAGTGGTCACTCTTATCGCTTGTAAATGGCAGCAGTGCAGTGGTGTTGAACGGGCAGAACTGGTGCAGCTTCGTTCAGCACCGATCAACCGTATTCCACTACACCCCACCCGATGGTGTTCTGGCCGCTTCCCGGGACCCCTTTCTTTCTGACAGCCTCCTACATAACAAGGCATAAAAACCTTGTACTCGGTTTGCCGATCACTTCTTCTACTAACCAAAAAGAAAATTTGATATGCCCAAATCCGTATCGGACTACCAGGCTGTAATATACGACGAATCTAATCACATCAAACTCCCATTTTCGTATGTTAAGCAGGTGACGTTACAAGAATTTAACAAGCATATTCTATCGCCAATCTGCCTAGATCCCATACTTACCTAATTCCCCGCTAAAGCCTCCTGAAAGGTGATATTAGCGAACGGTAGGTCTACCTCGCTCTGGCTCATCCCGCACGAAAGCAGCACTCCACCCTCTCCCTCTCTATCGACACACACCTTAAATGGCGTGTTTGCTATTATAGTCGCGTCGAAAAGCAGCCTGCGTTATTGTGAACCCATAGTTAGTACTGATCCAATTTCGCACTTTAGGTAAATGCAAAACGTACGGTTTACTCGAATTCGCCCCAGCGCACAGCCACTGAAACCGAAAGCCTAGGCGCCCGCCCGGTTAACCAGCCTCCTGTCCGCCCCGCTCTATAAGGTATTGGCACCTCTCGAGCGCAGAAGGGAGCAGTGTCTCGCCCACCTTACAGACACTCCAAGTCACCCCGCCAGCCGTGATAGGGATGCAGTTAAGTCGATACGTGTCTCCCGTGGCTGGATTAAATACCCTAAAGGTTGCGATTATCTACGTCTAGGATTACGAGCCGTTATTAGCCACTTATACAGTGTCGATTTAATATTCCGTGAGAATAAAGCCGGTGATGTTAGAGAAGGTAGTCGCTAAGCAGCTAGCACGACTCTATAGTGCCTTAAAGTTGACGGAGAGTTCTAGTACTGGGGATGTTGCCCCCTGTGAGACCACCAGCAGGCCTGCGAGGAAGAATTTGGGAAGAACCATCTTGACCAAGGTATGCGCGCAATTGGAATATCGGCGAAACAGACGACGGTGAAGAGAGAAAGAAAACGTCAGTTTTCCCAGAGATTTACTTCGTCTCCGCTTCTTTATCCCAGCCACGGGATCATTGGCCGGAATGAGCTGATGGGTATGTAGGCGCAATTTAGACGGGCACCTGATCAATTATAGATTGTCGTATTTAGGAAGGGCAGCCATCTCCCACGGTTAGCCTAATTTATGCAGATCGGTTAGGGGAAATCGAGAATTAAACTACCTGACCCTGACTCAGGAAAGCTTCTGGCAAAGCTCAGGATTAATAGCTTCAGCTTGTCCCAGCTTGGGATTACGAAAGAAAAAGAAATTTGTATAAAGCTGTTCTGGTGTTTGATGCAGTCACAATGTCAATGCCAAGGATCGGGGATAAGCGTTGTCAGTCAGGAGCGATATGCCGGAGCTGGAGCCCGGGCCACAACTTCGCTCAGCCTCTAAGATACCGTACCCTGCAATGCTGGCGTACCTGCATCGATAAAAGCGCACGCCATTTTGCTGTTAGTCATGACAGATCCCCGTTTTCGGACGCGGAGCGGCCAAACATAGCGTCCCAATCGCGTCTTTTTGTGTTATGATTCGTTATTGCCTAGTCAATCTGGTTACTCGACATGAGAAAATTCACTCGCCTCCTGAGCCGTTTCGGTATACAGTTGCATCCAACGTACATCCCGTTTCGCATCAGCACGGAATCGCGCCATCAAATCTTTCTCGCGAACCGTGCCATCCGAGAATCGAAAGCAAAGGGACTGTGCAAGAGCCCCTCTATATCACCATGAGCAATCAACAAAGCTGACTGGAAGGGGGTCGAGCACAAACCTTGTAGTGTCCAAAGCCGCCTCATCCAAGATGAGGTGGCCAGCACTCGTAGAACGGGCTCAGCAGCCGGTCGGTCTTTATAGAGAAATGAAGATATAGACGAATCCAGAACAATGACATGGGCGGCCGCCTGCGCATTGCCAGGTGGCAAGCTTCTGCTTATTGGCTTTCCGGTCAATAAAACGTACACAGGCTTGGATAACCACGGCGCAGAACTCGCTGTGCTAGTGGCCGATTCCTCATTCAGATATGGAATACAGAGCGACGGATGAGGAAGAGGGGGAGGAGGAGGCGCAAGCGAATCAGTCGTTAGACTAGGCTTTTAATGGACTATTAACTATTTCCGTACCATCAATAAGGCTTAACCTGCGTTCTAGACCGTCGTGTAACCCAGGGGTAGGCTACGATGGTGGACGGCACAATAGTGACGGCGACAACGACCGTATGCCTTAAGATCCGTTAGGGAGTGTTCCAGAGAGCTCCGGGGCTTGGAGCAAGCGGAAAGAAGCCCCGTCTTCTGGCAGTAGTCGGCACCCGATTCAAGTTGGCGAGCTTGCGGGTCTGCTCCGGGCAGCTCGCGTGGAACCAGGACCAAGACTGCGAGCCGCTTGAGCGGTATAGCAAGTACGGAGCGAGAGGAACGCTCTTTAAGCTTACGCTAGCGCGGTATAGGTACACATTTGTCGACAAGGGAATGGTATCAGAAGACGTACCGTACTTGCTGCACGAGGGAAAGGTATCAGCGGCTTGAGGGCTCCAGGGCAAGGTGGTGCCTGTGTTTCTGGGGAATATGGACCTAGTGGAGCCGTCCCACCTAATCGCCATAAAATCGTACCTACTTTACCAGTGCGAGAATCGTACACATGCTGTTGATGTCATGGGTAGGTGAGGAGGCGGCAAAAATGTCGGTCCCAGGTTTAGCGGCGAAGCTCGCATGGTTATCTCAGTCGGTCGGTCTGGGAGAGGGCGTCGTGTACGGCGATGAGTGGTGAGCGAATGTGCTGTGGAGCAAGGAGCACCGTTGCGCCATGCTTGTCGACTTTGACCGCGCTGTGCTGTTACCGGTCAAGCACGAACCAGCCCAGCAGCCGTCAGGCAAAAAGAGGAAGCGGAGAGATGATGATACCAGTATTTACCGGCATAGGCACGTATGTTCTTCCAAATAGCAACGTGCGCCCTTTCTCCCAGTAGGCTATTCTGACAGCACAGTTGGCCAGGTGAGCAGGATAGATGAGTACAACTCGTGATGTGCTGAGTCGCGGATATAAATTCCAGCCCCCTTCTGAGCAGCTGGGGTAAGTAATGCTACCTGGACCTAGTTCCGAGGTGTGAAACCAGCATTGCATAAATTAGAAAAGCTTACAAAATTATTATTTTCATCAATAATAATATCATAGGTAGAAAGGTTACCAGGGCTGAATACAGTATCTTGGGTGGTTAAGCCTTATATAATCGCAATTCCTCTTAAGTTCTTGCTCCGACTACACTTGCTACAGGCCCTCGGCAAAATTTAGATCCGGTGTATTCTTTCCATCAACGCCCTAAATCCGCTGTGACTTCTATATTGGCATTTCCATAACAGCATCTGCTGCTACTTGCGAGGCAACCTTGGTGCAGATCTCTATCACCTTGATGGCTTCAAGAGTATTAGGTGCAACATCTTTATAGCCTATAGTCTGATAAAGCACAGAATATAACTGGCGGCTTGCTGTCTGTAAGTGTCTTCAGTTATAAGTACTCTAGCATGTCGTTAGTCGGCAGGTGGCAGGTTGTCTTCTCATTGATGCACTCTGGTGGTATCTACTGCTACTGGGATGCTGCCTGTTCTCTGATGACTTTGAAAGAGATGGGAAGTAATAGGTACACCCGATACCAGGTGTCTTCTAGCGCCGCATACTAACGACCAACTGTCACGGCGCGCCAAGTGGTGTGGCAATTGTGATGGATTGTTAACTATAAGAAGCTTGCAGGTGGAAAGCATGGTTCGTACGAGCGATGGCTAGATAAAAAGTGTGGGCTGTGTAGCATGGGAGTTGCGCCCCACTATTAGGTTATTACTAGATTAGGACTAGCGTGGGAGAACCGTGCGCCCTGAGAATATTCTTAGGCGCGGCCGCGGCTCCTCGCAGTTTAGAACAATCAACCATCCTTCAAACTCACTTGTCAGCTGCAAGGTGGAGCCTTGGCGCCAGCAAGCCCCACAGAGCTCCAGGTGTGTACGGCTGGTGCCAGCCGTCACGCCAATAATTTCATTACATCATCTTGGTGCTGCGCATCGCCTCACATGGGGTGAAAATTGCAGTGACTTACAAAGTGGCTTCCCACTTCTTGTGTGAGGTAAAAATTTCTATTATCTTGGCGAGCCAAAAGTCCCACCTGCCATTTTGGGAAGGACAAAAGAAAGAGATCTTTCAAGGCCTTGTGGTAGTGATAGTGATTTTTGTATTGTACAATAACACTGTCCGTGTAATGTTTTGCCTGAGGAGAATGTTGAAAGCCATCGTGTCAGCGCCAAGACTGCGGCTGTAGGTTGGACAAAGAACTGCACCCTTACTACCAGCATCATGAAAACGTTTTCGTCCATTAAACAATGAAAATGGCCGGCTTAAAGGGAAAAAGATACTTCAAGCCCCGCGCTCATTTTCTATAAAGACCTTTTTTTTCTTCCCACTAACCACCAACATATACCAATGTAGTTTACCGCAACTTTACGCCTTGAACATCGATCGTACCAATCTCGCCACATCCATCATGGGTACCCGCAACCTCATCTGTGTGTGTTATAACGGCCGATTTGTAGTAGCACAATACGGCCAGTACGATGGTTACCCTGGCGGCCAAGGAATAGCAGTCGTGGGATTTCTCCGACGTCCAGGCAACCTCCAACGGCTTAAAGACGGACTTCAGCACACCTACGAAGCAGCCGATAAGGAGGTGGATGAGGCTCACCTTCAAATCGATTACCTACGTGGCTTGGAACGCGTCGCGTGGCGAGCGTTTCTCGAATTTAAGGGCCAGATGCTTACGCAGGAGATAATGGATTACCTAACTCCTTCATTGCACCCATTGACCGGCGCTGGGATCCTCGACATCATCACATACGCATCAGAGGAAAAAAAGGTCCCTATCAAGCTCGACCTACCACTTCCGGCTGGTTGGCCCCAGGAGCGGCTATACGTCATTGATCTTGACGGAGCGGTGCTCGAGGTCTTCAATGGGTGTGTGCAACGAGGAAATCGGGGTCATAGGTTCAAAGATGTTGCGGAGGGTGATAGCCTCCCAGCCTGCATCTTTTCTTTTCCGTTCTCCGAACTGGAGAAAATGGAGGATGAGAATGAATTCCTCGAACGGCTGAACGAAGCTCTACACAAGCGTAGCGATGCTGTATGAACTACCTGTCATGATAAAACAGAAGGGGCACTCGTTGACAATTCTTAGGCTGAAACAAAAGACCCTACCTACCTGCCAAGCGGTACGGACTACTCCAGCAGCCATGAGGCCTCAGGTCCTGGCCCCAGCCGCCTTCTCCGCCGCCGCCGCAGCCGCCGCCGGCAGAGTAGGGCGCCACGTGGGCCGGTCGCCTAGATAGCTCGTCGGAAGGTCCAACTTCGTGCTGTTGGGTCAGACAGGGACGTCCAGCTTTCAGCAGGGACGTGGCGGTGTTTTTCTCAGCCGCGTCGAGGTTTGGTGAAGCATATCTTGAAGGGCGGACTGTTGTATCTCTTTTCTAGTTCCCTCCCTCAGGGAGCAAAGCCCATGAAGGGTCGAATATCAACCGGAAATAGCTATTTCACCACCCCAAAACCGACATCACGAATTTCTCTTTCCTTCTTTGGAACTGAGCAATTGCCGCCTTAGGGTGAGCCGGACTGAGCCAGACTGAGCGATGGGGGTCACCGATCTTGGCTGCCTCGGCTATATTTGCCACCGTCTAAACTGACCGTGGAGTTTCATGGACCTAGTTTTGGGGCCTCGCACCACTACTACCGTTCTTCCTTCACTCCAATGACATCAGAGCAAAAACTTGCAATTTTAAAACGTCGATAGCATGTATCATTCGCAGTCCCAAAGTATTGCTGCGATTAGACCTTTTCAAGTATCTTTGAGCCCGTTACACCCCGGGTCGAGTTGTCCATTTTTCTCAAACAAACAAGCTAATTATTTGCAACATCCAGTATCTAGAGTGTTGTGTGTGGGGTACAGTACGGCTGACCCTGATCGGAACTCCCGATACCTAGAACAAACGCCATACATCCCAGCCCAAAGCTAACAAAGCATTTATGCCAAGATACCACATTTATATGAGACCACAACTTTGAAAATCCTGCTTCTGGCCAGACTTGCTTCTTAATCGACGGGGACTGGCTTACCGATGCAGTGTTTCTGTCACTGCTGGTGACCAGACGACTCGCCTGGGGACTTTCCCCCGTTTCAGACCCTGCCGAATTCGAGCGCTTGACGCCAGGGGACTAACAGACCCCCAATTGAGACGATCACCTTTGGATGCCATATGTTGGGTCGAAATTGCCGACAATCGAGGAGTTTGCGGGCCGAAATCGAGACCATGCGCAACAGAGCTAGATGTGCTGCTGTATGTGCTCCGCTGTGGTGATTTGAGGTCTTTCGAAGCGTTGATAATGTTCTATCGCTCGTTCTACCCAGGTTCGAGACTCCCTAGAAGCATTTTGTGTGCATCCCCACTTGAAGGCTCCATATCGATGAGATCGCTAACGGTCTTGCAGTTAGCATGCATGTATACACACATATGCATCTATTGCTGACACCTGTACTGTGTACTTACGGAACGCCTTGGTCTTTCATCAGATTATCCAGCCTTCTCAGCCTTCTCTCACCTTGCTTGCTGTGACCGAGCGCGATAAATTGAAGAGTGATTGGTCTTGACTCCGCAAATATGACTTGCCCCTCCTTTTCGGCCGATTCTCGCGTTGGGGACTGCATCGGATTTGGATTATGATCCGCAGGCTTACAAAGATTCTGTTTAACCCAATCTTCCATATCCTCCTCGTTAGGCATGCCGCCCCAGAGGCCATCGGTGAGGATGAAAGCTGTTCTCCGCTTCCCCCGAGGTGCATGATGGCCAGACGTTGTCTTTGAGAGCCAAGGGCGCAAGTTGGTCCCGGGATCGGTTTCCCCCGGGCAAACTGCACTCATTGCGTCGAGAAAGGTTTCGACGCTCTGCTTTTTGCTTGGCTTGATTGAAATTCTTGTTTCAGGGTTGGTGAAGAAGAGCTCGATTCCGTCACTGTTGTACCTCAAAATCCGACAAAGACGACAAAGACGACAACGAAGACAACTACGACAACGACGACAACGAAGACAACTACGACAACGACGGCGCTGTAGCCGACACATAATCTACATGCACTAGTTTAAGCCACACTAGCCAGGGCAACATATAGCATAGGATATATTAACTCCTAACAATCTTGACATTGGCACCCAAGTTTAGATAGCTCGTGTATGATGAGTAACTGGCTGAAATATAGCGAGAGATGCTACGCAAGCTATAGGGTAACTTTAAAATATAGCATTACCACAGATGCCCAACAAGGTAGCAACCACAACAAGCTTCCCTGACGATATGCTGGCCCTGAACCCATTCCCAGCGTTCGTCCCCCCATATCCAGGTACAATGCTTCCTGCAACAGCTTCCTTAGCTCTGAGGCACGACAACTTTGCTGCAATCTCCGGTATCACGACTGGGCTCTCCCCTGCTGCAGTCAGGTTCCTCACCGTACCCGAGGGCCCGAACATGATTAGTACCGGCCATGACAGACTACCTATTTGATGATACGTAGTCAGATTCTCTCGGGCTTGGGGATCCCCGCCGTATTGAATCAGGTCAAACTTCCCATCGCGCCATTCATTGATGTCGGTCGTGTTGAAATCTAGCAGCACATAAGTCAGAGTACTCATCAAATCGATATCTATGTACACTTACACCTGCTCACACGGACACCTCCCGCCTTGATAGTCTTAAGCTCCTCCGTACTGCACCCTGAGCTCGCCAGCTTATCATAATCGGGGCAACGGCATTGAGGCGTTGTATACTCCCGTATCGCTCCCGCCTCCACGGCACGCCGGCACTGTTCGCTCAGGACACTCGAGCAGCTCCCTTCGTCGGTTCGAAATTTAGCTGGAAAGTTTTTAAAGTCCAGGCTCCAATGAAGAAGGCAGATGTGCCATGACGGGTCGACCAGCACGGTATTTGTGTTGAACCCAACCGGAGCCTCGAGAACCGCCTTGACGCCTGCGAACGTCTGGTTTTTGAGGGTATCTACCGTGGTAGAGTTGGTCTCGGTAAATGGAATGTCTGCGACAACAGATATCTTCCACGCCCATCCGGACATGGATCCGGCTCCAGTACCTGGGTAGGAGAGGGAGGTATAAGGGGCCGCAATGGGGTATCTGCTTGTTGCATTGGGTGATTTCATCAGCTCGTCAAATCTCGCCTGGGGTACGCCAAATGGCCCGTAACCTCCATCGGGGCTGTCTGCGAGTGTCGGGGAGATGGAGAGGAGCAGCAAACTGAGAATGGAAGGAATTGGTGGTGGCGGTAACATGTTGGGCGAGTGCTGGAGCTGGAAATTCGCCGGCGAAAACAAAGATTTACTGGGTTGCTTCGGTCAGAAGATTACACAAATGGTACGTATTTAATGAAGAGGTGGCATGCTACTTATATCCGTGGATCAGGTAGTCGTCATCGAATCCGCCTGGGCTTCTACTTCCAATGGATCTCAACCCTGCTCGTCACGCTCTTCCGACAAGAGGATGAACCGCTGTACCGCGTCGTCAATCTGGTGCTCCAGCTCGCAGTATTCGTCTGCATTCTCTTCCTTACCGCTACGAGCGCCGTGCACGCCCCCGAGATCCTCATCGGCCTGTGGCTCCTCGTCGGCGGCCTCTCCAGTCTTACCGGCGACGGGATCAACCCGCTCAACAGCCTGAGCGGTATCGCTCGCCTGGCAATGTACACGGCAGCGGCTTCGTACAGCTGTTGGTTCTGATTCGGGGGATTGGATACGCTACCACAAATGCCTTGCGAGCCGTCGCATTCTTCGGAGGGGCCTTGATACACGGACAGTTTCGCGATTTTGGCAAGGCCTTGTCCATTTTAGCGTTACTTATCTGCGCAGCGGCATCGGGATGGTCTGGGTCATTGTGGACGAAGAAGTTGTCAGACCGACGAGGAAAAAAGGCCCAGGCCCCGGGGGCGGCACCAGATCCTACACCGGCACGATCTGCTCAGCCCCGGCCGTAGACCGAGCTTACCCTTTTATTCACGTCGATGGTCCTCATTGCGTTCTCCGTTGCGTCGATTGAGTATCTCATAGGAGAGAATCGCCTCGTCGGCGTGAACGAGCTTTTTGATGTTGGGCAACTCATCCCCTTCCTGGTGGGAGCGTTCGGTCTTGTAGGCGCGCTGGTGTCGATCGTATTCACCGGCGAAATCTTTAAGCCAAGGTGCTTAGTTGTTTTCAAACACCATCTGAGCTGATGGCGGGATGTTTTCCTCAAATTACTCTAACTTACATTGTTCGATTACAACGCTATCCGACACATGACGGCACATATATATGCTTACAAAAATATGCTTTCCCCAAGCAGATCCGCCATGTCCAACCCAATCGGCCCTCTCCAAGCAACCTAGTCCGCTCTGGCTGAATACGAGACTCTCAAATTACAACCTTTGCTCCAACAGTTTCTAGTTAGTAGCTGCGGCAGGGAACATCAACACCGAACTTGGTGAGTACATAGGCCATGACTACGGGTGCGGTTAGTAGTTACGGCTGCTTCGACGGAGAGGGGTTCCTCGGGTCTGGGAGTTGAGTATGGGAGGTGCGGGATTTAAGCTGTCATGTCTATAGGCTCATTGGTGAATTCTCAGTGGTACGTACAATCGGCCCCGGGAGCAATGAAAAAGTACCGAGGATCGATACTTGGAGTGGAGTGAACACCTCGAAACTCGTGGGCCTGAACGTGAATTTTCGGACAGCTAGTAAGCCAGACTCGTCGTCGATTCCCCCGGCTTCGAAGACCCAAAGATAGACGGCCATCTCGTCGTCATGACACCGCCCCCAACCGCCCGGCCACCATCAGAGCCTGGAAACCACCCCAGAAACATCTTCGGTATGTACCGTGTCCATTCATCAGTCTGCCCTCCCGCAGGATCCTGCTGGCCCTCTCCTTGCTTTACGCCCTCCCCCTTCCAATAACTTGAACCCCCAGTCCCATTCCTAAGCGACGGCCGGCGAAAGTATTCCCCCTCTCCATTCTGTTGTTTCTCGTTAGTGCGTCTGCGTTTGGCGCGGTGGGAATCGGCTGCATTGCTCGCCTCTCCCTGTATTTCCGCGACACGTAGCGATGACTCGTTCCTCATCCTTGTCGTATCCTCCACCGCTCGCTGAAGCTCCGCAAGTTCGCGGTCGAGCCGCTCCTTCGCCATCAGAAGCTCCCGTCGCACGTACTTCCCCGCATCTGTTTGGTCGAGCATCAACCTGTGGTCTACCAGCTCTCGCTGTATCTGGAGGGGCTGGCTGGCGCTGGGATGGTCCATCAGGTAGCTGAGAATCTTCTGGGCTGACCCGTGCGTATCTTCTTCGTGGCGCACCATCCTGCTCTTCCCCTGGAACATGTCATCCCAATACTCCCAGAGCCGATCCTCCCTGCCTTCGGCCGCTTCTCTACCCCCTTTTCTGACCGCAGCCTCGCTCCACATGGTAGTCGCGAGGACGATCCTGTCGTAGTTCTGGGGGCCGCATATCCGCTGGAGAATGTTGAAGTTTTTGATAGCGGAGCCCGCGAGTCTGACGTCGGTGATGCGGTGCAGGAAGATTATCCCAAGTAGAGGTTGATGAGCTCGGTATAGCGTGGCCAGTCGGGAGGCTATTGTGCTGAGGATATCGGCATCTGAGCGGGATGTGTCGTCGAAGCCAGGGGTGTCGATCAAATGTATAGTCCGTTTCTCGTCGTATCGCGCAGTGAAACAGGCAGTCTCTGCGGTCGCTGCGGTACTTGGTTAACTTCATTTGATCCTGACCGCGAAGCTGATAGTCGAGATCGAGAACTGACTGGATGACAAGCTGTGGCCTACCCCGACCTCTTCTTGCAGGCCGGTCACGCGCGAGATAAAGGAGCTTTTGCCCGCCCCCGTCATCCCCATGAGGATGACAAATCCTGCATTCTCCCTACTTCATTTGTTAGTTGAGATTGAAACAATGGCTCGCAACGGTCGTTGAGAAAACTGACTCCATCTGAAATGTCGGTGAGCAATTAGGTTGTGAGGGATGTCGGGAGAGACTCGTCAACAGCGGGAAACATCGCAAAGGGGTAAGTAACAAAGCTTTCTAGGTCTGGCGCAGTTTAAGACTGCCATGCAGTCTGGTGCCAATGGCCCTTGTTCTTGAGGCTGTTGGGCCCACCGATTGCTTTGGACCAATCAGACTCTGGCCTGCAGACCCGACATGATGACTGGTGTTTCGGATCAGGTAGAAACGCTGTCGACACAGAGTAGGGCGTCAACGCCCCACTCCCCAAATCGGCGCCCAAACAATGCGCCACTGTTGGAGCCACGCTGACATGTGATTCCCCTCTGGTTCGTGTCGTGTCAAAGACAGCTGGGCGGTTGGGAAGAAACGGCACTTGCCAACATGGGGCCCAGCGAAGACCAGACGTGGCGTCTTGGCCCAGTGATCTTCGGCGCGTGCTTTGTTGGATCCAGCCAACGCGCAGAGGGCAGATTGTCGCTTTCCAACGGTGCCTGACGTCTTGATTGGCATGCGAACCCGTTTCAGTCTATGCGAAGATGAGGCGGGCGTGAGTGAGGTGTTGGCATGACTCTGGCTTGGTCATGTCTGCGCGCTGGCCGATATGGCAGCAATGAGTTCGAGTTGGGAGGAATCTGGAACGCCAGAGGAAAGCAGGGCAGCAACGCTCAGCTCGGATATAAGAACCGTTCAATCGCCGTGAAGTGTGGACTCATTCGGACGATTCGCAAGCCCAATCGCACAAATATCCAGATCGTCTTGGTGTTTTCTCCGAACGCTGACACCGCCATCCGATATCGCCCGCTTCAGCATCATCCGAGTCGCCGAGAAAAACAGAAACAACCGCCAAAATGGGTCAAGCTCCGTCAAAGTCCAAGCCGGCCGATGCCACCGTCCAGAACGGTTTCCCCTCTTCCACACAGACCCTCGAGCCCCCATTGCCGAACATTGGGTATGTCTTCAGCTCTCCAACCTCTCTACCGGACTGCACTAACAGTAAGCGAATGAAAGACCAGATGATGCCGTCATCGCCGTCATGGGCCTCACCGGGGTCGGGAAAAGCACCTTCATCTCGCACTTCTCTGACACAGCAGTCGTCGGCAACGACCTAGAGTCCTGTTAGTCGTCACCCCCTCTCAAGCCCACACCCTCCGATACTAACACCCCTTCCCCCCAGGCACATCCAGCATCAGCATCCACACCGCCACCATCAACGACGAGACCATCTATCTGATCGACACCCCCGGCTTTGACGACACCAACCGCACCGACACCGACATCCTCAGCGAAATCGCCACGTGGCTCGAGCGCTCCTACTCGGCCAACATCAAGCTCTCGGGCCTCGTCTACCTCCACCGCATCCAAGACAACCGTGTCGGAGGCTCCGGCACCAAGAACATCCACATGTTCCGCGAGCTCTGCGGCAAGAGCGGCCTCTCCTCCGTCGTCCTCGCCACAACAATGTGGGACGCCCTCCCCAAGGACAAAGCCGAGGAGCGCGAGCACGAGCTCAAGACCAAGGAGGAGTTCTGGGGCGGGCTCGTCTCCCACGGGTGTGAAGTGCGGCGCCAAGACGACGGAATCGCCTCGGCGACCTCCATCATCCAGCACATCCTCGAGCAGCGACGACCGATCACGCTGCAGATCCAGGAGGAGATTGCGGACGGCATGGCGCTGCACGAGACGGCGGCGGGCGGGGTGCTCAAGGCGGAGCTGGAGGAGCAGCAGCGCATGTACGAGGAGAAGATGGCGTTGCTAGAGGAACAGTTGAAGAAGGTTGCGAGCGAGCTGGCGGGGCTGCAGGTCGCGCAGGCGGCAAGGGATGAGAAGGAACGGGAGGAGAGGGAGCGCGAGCAGAGGGATATTGAGAAGCGGGAGCTCGGGCGCGAGAGCACGATTAACAGTCTGAAGCAGGAGCTGAATGGGCTCAAGGAGGAGGTTGCGTCGACGAGGATGAAGCAGGAGAAGACGGAGGCGGAGTACAAGGACCTGACCAGCAGGAAAGGCATCTTCAATTGGTGTGTTGTTATGTAGATGGACGAGGAGACTGTATCATGATCATTGGTGTTAGAGTACATTGGAGGCCACAGAAACAAATAAACACAAGAAAATAGACGCACATGAAAGAAGGGCAGTCTATCTAACGTCCCAGTTCGAGTTGACAGTTGCATGCTTAGCTGACGGAGAGATATGGGCTTGCACTTGAATATGCTAGCTTGGCACGGAGTATGATATGTTGGAGATGTTGATTTCGACTTGACATCCTCATTTCCAGGCCCTGTCGATCAAAGGGCGTGGGCTGTGCACCGGCTAGGTGGGTCACTTCGATGCGCCGTCTGCGGCTCAGAGATGACCCGATCTAACGGCGGCAATACATCCTACGATGGACGAAAGGGACACCAGTGCGAGGACGGATGCCGTATCCCTCGCTTCCTGCGAGATCCAATTTCTTTGTCGTTTCTCTTCCATGGTTACATCCTGCACGAGGACGTGCTTCTCCGGCTGCGTCGTCGGGCTGAGACAGTTGATCTCAAAAGCGGGGAGAAGTTCACCCGCTTACACGCCGTTTTCAGGGGCTTGGGGCCGCTGTGTGGTAAGAAAGACGTGACAACAAATAAACGGCGCGCTTTTAGGCTTGGCAGGGTCTCTCCCCTGACAGCCAGCCTTATCGTCAATCGTCAGGGGCAAGTCAAAGCTGAGGGATCGGCGCAGACCCTTTGGCTGCCAAGATATTGTGCAACGACGGGGAAAATGAGCTCACGGTTCTGGCTTGTATATCATTGTTCGAACGCCTCGCGGCCGTTGTGGTCTAGCGTTTCTTGGAGGGGAAGGCCAAACTAATACACCAGCAAAAATGTCGTCTCTCGTGCCACGCCTCGTCGGCGAGCTATCAGTCGGTCATGTCGCTGGTATCATCGCCGCATGCGTGGTGGTTATCCGGTTTCTTTGTCCTGCCTTTCTGACATACGTCCTCGCAGGACTGCTACGAGACACCGAGACAGCCAGTACTTGGTATGCCCGTCTTCTTTTCTCCACGCTTCAGTTAGAAAGCTAACGCGACCCAGGACCGTTGCGAATGCCGGCCTTCAGGCATCGGTATGGCCGACGATTTTACGGACCGACTCGACTGGCAGCGGAGGGACTGCCCGCACTCTCATCAGGGTGACGTGCAAGGCCCTTCCGGTAATGGCACTGCTCTGCGCCATCACAGGCATCGTGACGCCGCTCGGACTGGGCGAAAAGCTTGTCGATCTCCCTGCTCGGGCCGGGACCTTCGAGTACATCAAAGACGACAGCGCGTACGGGCTGGGGACGTCGAATCGAGGACAGTATCCCTTCTCTCGCATCTGTCCAGGAGAACATCTGGACAGACTGGCATTCATTGGAACATGCCCCTATTCGAATACCGAAGTGGTCTACACCGACTTTCCTGATGGGGGCGGGTTCTCGATGGACGCACCCAAAGGATACAACACATCGATTCCGGACGAAGCCCGGGAGATCTTTTCCAGCGGAACGGGCACCTCGACCGTGTCCAACTTCTTCGATATCGAATGGCGCCAACTGTCTAGCGAGGTGCGCCCAAACCTCGGCGACACGGAGATTTCGGTAGGCATGTTCCGGCCGCTGGACTCGTCCATCCTCAACAACAAGTACAAGGTCATCGAGGGCCTCGTGGTCGATGCCATCACCGGCGGCATAGGGTTCCGCAACCATACGATCCCCACTGGCCTGAGTCGTGGTGCGACCTGGGAAGAAGACATCCTGTTTGTCGAGCCATCGACGGTCTGCGTCAACACGAACCTGACGTTCGACTTCGGAATAGCGCTGGGAAGAAACGGGTCCGAGAAAGACGGCATTGCGAACCTTGTGCTCACAGATCGGGGTGGCTTTTCCCAGATGAACACAACACTCCCCCCACTCGTGGTGCTCGATGGCCAGGCCGACCCAGAGCTCCAGCAGCGCGCCTACAAGGCAGCCTGGCTGAACAACGCCTTCACAATGCTCTACCTCAATGTAACCAATGAAAAGAACAAGCCCAAGCAGGGAATGAAGTCGTTTGCGTACATGGACTCTGTCGTCGGCAAGGAATTCCCCATGCCTCACATTCCCAGCGACAACTACGAGGTCCTGCGTCTGTCCACTGCCTTCGGTAACTACCTCCACATCGGTGATTCTTCCGCTGGTGGCCGCAACTTTTCCAACCCCTTCAACGTCTCCGAAGTCGAGTTCGATGCCGTCAAAACCATTTGTGCCGGCACCATCGCTGCCAACCCCGTCAACATCACCAACATCTACGTGGCATGCGGTCTCCTTCGGGGAGCACCTAAGAGAACCGATGGCGACCCTCCTCTCCTCTTCGAGAGCGGGAGCAAGTGGTCGGCCCCATTGCACGCATGTGCCTCCTCCCTTCGCGCATCCATTAAGACAGTGCGATTCTTGATTAACAGTACAGGAACCACTCCCTTCGAGGTGCTCTCCATCACCCCGAAGTCGTACGCCAATGAGGCCGACGCTCCCCTCTGGGGCCTTGAAGACTGGGGGCTCAGAATGAGAGACTTCTCTCCCATCTGGGGCCTTGTATCTCCAGAACACGCAACACGGAAGAATGTGACGACGGTGCGGAAGTCTGTCTTCAATCTGATCGGCACATCAAACGATGGAGCCGAGATATCACCAGACTTCTCGGCGTTAGATAATCTCCCCGGCGCAAGTTTCGCGCAGTATGCCATGAACACCGTCTACCGCACTATTGGCTCGAGTGGACGCTGGCCGATCGATCTCCGGGGGGCGGCCAGTATGTCTATTTTCCGGCGCTGGCAGACCCTGTCACAGGACGCGGCCACGGCTGGCACGATTATTGATCTGATGTGTAAGTCAGCACCCACCCCATCTGACCTTGGAAGGAGTGTGTAGAGACTAACATACACCAGGGACCGACGTCGCAGCTTCAGCCGTGGTTGGCACGCGCGGCGTCCTCGGCGAAGTCAACTCAGGCACAAAGCCCGCGGGCGAGATCCTCATCCAGCCCATCGGCAACCGGATAACATTCGACGCGCGCTTCGGCATCCCCGCGGCAATACTGGTGGTATGGCTCGGTGTCATCGTACTCGTGGCGCTGCTCTGCACTTGCTGTTGCGGCGGTCGCGCCGGTGTCAAAACGCTGCGCCGTCGCATCGAGCAGCTCTCGGTGGGGCGGGTGTTCACGACGTTCTTGCATCCTCATGAAAGCACGCTTACCATGCCAGCGAAGCACTGGCGGGTGTCGAATGGGCTGAAGACGATTACAGTTGATGTTGTGGCGAGGAGGGCGGGGGAAGAGCCAAATTATGGGACGGCTGCGCGGGAGGGCGGGGATACGTATGGGCTGATTGATAGGCAGAAGCGCTGATAAAATCTGGGAGGTGCTGGTTTCTCGTGCCTTCTTTATTTAGTACCTACCTTAGTGTTCAAGATCCGCAAACTACCCCTACACAGCCAACCAGTTCCTCAATCTTGACGAGCGGGGTCGCAATACCAGCAAGTGACTGCGGTTGCAGTTTCGAAAGTTGGGCGGTGGGTGCAGTGCAGCAGCGCAAGTCATTGGTGTCGGAATTTCAGCTCGAGTTTGCTCGAGAGGTTTCAAGATGCCCTTTTCCATCTTAGATCCAAGCCCTAACCCGAGGCCTGCGGAACCGAAGCAAAGATCGGCGTTGCTCTCACCCTAAGGAGAGCGGTGTGTAGGGTGCCACTGCTGTGTCTGCCAATCCAATTGGTTTCAGGCCTGTTCTGTTTGTTGTCCATGCACACACCCGTCCCTAACCCTGGCCGGCGGCGCTTGCCTTGATCTTCTGCCCACGAAGATGCCCACGCCTGGCCCAGCACTCATTATTCAGTGGATTACCCACAAGTCAAACGAAAATTGAAAAATGACAGTGCAAACGGGCAAAAAGGTGGCAAAGCAAGACAAAATCCAAAGCTATGTACTAGGTAACTTTGCTGCTCAGGCAGCTAACCAATAATCCTCAAAACACCCCGTTCAGACTGACGACTGGATTTTGGTTGTTTCGTTTGTCGTGACGCTGGATTGACCGCTCATCAGCGATGGTGCTACAACTAACCGTCGTTTGCATCGCGACCCCGCTCGTCATATGGGGCTTGGAATATAGATGTAGCGGCGCCGCACTTCTTCAACAGCGTATTCACCAAGCATCCGAGTCACCATTCACAGCACCTTTCAAAGCACCATCATCAGCCCATGCAACTGGCTCAAAATGGTCCCGCCCATGGCGAGAACAGGACGCCTTTCCAGGCTTCCTGGAGAGATTATCGAGCAAATTCTTGTTGAGCTTTGCGGGTACCACCTCCGAGCCATGGCCCATTCAAAATGGGACCCGGGGCTCGCTAGCCTGTGCCAAGCATCGAGACAATTCAACCAACTCGCAACAAGACACCTCTATCACACCATCTACGAGTACGTTTTTGAGTCAAAGTGGTGGCTACTTGCCCGGACTCTCATCGCGCGGCGCGACCTCGCTGGACTGGTCAAGCGTCTTGAGCTCAGCGATCCCGATCGAACGGAACTGGTTCCCCACGGCGGCTCCCTTCCACCAGAGGTCACTACTTATTACGCCAGCCAGTTTGCACTGGCTGCCAACGCCGGTCCCACCGCCGGCGATCTCACCTCCCCTGATACAAAGGGGAAAAGTTTCCCCGCCATAGCCTCCCTCTTAGCAAGCCTTTGTCCCAACCTTGAGACTTTGCAATGCTTGGGGTACTCTGATACCGTCGCCTACACCTTCTGCCCACCGGCGTCTTTGCCTGCTCTGCAGAGACTTGTTGTAAGACTCGATGTATTGCTCAGGGATGACTGCGAAAAGTTTGAACTGGATGCAGTCTTCCCACTTTTCTGGGCGGCACCTAACATAAAATCCCTCGACCTTAATGGATTCACCGACCTCTAAAACCGCTGCGCACAGGTACCGGATGGCCTCAGGCTCGAGAACGTGACGTACCTGGGGACTGATTTTTGCGACATGAGCACCGACACGCTCATCAGCTTGTTCCTTCTGTGCCCGAACCTGCAGCACCTGGACGGGTCAAGCGGACTGTCTGGTATTCGCCCCTAGGATGTGGTCCACGCGATGCTTGCTCATGCCCCGAGTCTGACAGAGCTCAGCTTTGAATTCAATCTAGAATGTTGGCGCCAGAGGAAGAGTTCCCTGAGTATGATCTACAAGAGACGAAGCAGCTTTTGGATGCTAGTGGCCGTCAGATTCGATACAGATTCACAGACGATAATTACTATGTGTGGAACATATTACTCGAGTCTTAGCCGTGAAAAGGAACGGGGGCTCTTGGCAGGATGACGAAGATATAGGAATGGATTGGTTGGCTGTGAAGGGTAACTTCTGGGTTATGCTGGGATGGTATTTGAGCTTACGCGCGCGGTTTGGTCTCATAGAGTTAAAAGCTCGTTTGCTCCAGAAGGGTCAGGGACATCATGCTTTGGAGCCAATCAAGTGTTGTGTGTTGAAAACCCCTCGGGGGCATATCATTGCCGTATCCTGCCTATCTAGGAGTTACTAATCGCGACCTCTGCTATCCCGCAGCATGTACAGCATCTGTTCAGAGACGAAAATTCGAGTTTCACTCTTAGCCAGGACCGGCGGACACAACCCAACCTCCCTCCACTGAATCTCCAGCTCGGCCAACTCCTACCCTCACTTCCTCTCAGAGACCATCCAACCAAGCCAAAGTGCTTATGTACAGCGCCAAGCCCAGCAAGACGGCCATACCATCGAGCGAGATGAGCAAGATGGGGACAATAGGCTCCTGAGGAATGGTGCACATAAACGCGTCGACCTGCCACAACAGCGCTCCCACAACCGCGATATATGCCCACCAAGTCAGAAACTCCGGAACCCATCCAACAAGACTCGAACAAAAGCTGCGGATGATCACAGCGAGTATGCCAGGCCTGTGCGCGAGAAGAAAGCCGGCTCCAATGTTCATTGCCTGTATGGTCAAGGCTAACTGCAGGATCTCTTTGATGTTTCGCATGAACTGGTGGCGTCTGTCTCCCCCGGTGGCGAGAAACTCCAGCAGGGACAGTTGGGTGATGACCAGGAACAAGACGATCCTCCACCAGCGCAGTATGAACCAGGCTGTGGCGATGGTGGCGTTGACGAGCCTTCCTCTGTGGCGATCACCGGCTAGGCGACCAAGGATTATGAGACCGGAGAACAGGAACACGATGAAGAAACCAAATGTGGACATGACCGTCCAGTATTTCTTCCGCAGCGGGGTAGCCCACAGCTTCCAGAACGTCTTAAAGGGTTGAATTGTGGGCGCGGGCGGGTTGGTGATGTCGCGGAACATGTTGATCTGGGTGAAGCCGAAGTTTCTCGCAGATTGGGTGTCCTTCCTGGCGTACTCATCCATCTCTTCCAACTGAAGCTGCAAGTGGAGGAGCTTGCCCTCAATGGCCTGCTTGTGGGACGTGCCTCGAATCTCAGCGTACGGCAGGATTGACTCAAGAACTTCCTTCGCGGAGGCGATGTACGCCCGGGCCATGAAGTATCTCGTCTCGAGGCTCCGGAGCTGTGTGATGGTGATTCCGTCCTCGTGATTGCGGAAGCTGTCGTACTGTTTGATCAGGTCGACGTACTCCTTGATGTCGCTGGCGAGTTTGTCGATCTCTCGGACTTGAGTGGCGGGGAGACCGAGGTCTCTCCAGGGCGCCCAGATGTCGCCGATGTCGAGGGGAGGCTGTTGGACTTGGACGACATTCTCGCCGCCGACGGGGCGGACTCGGATTGACTCCATAGTTGACTTGGCCTGGGCATTTTGTTAGGGTCTGCGACCGGTCAGTTGAGCGGGGAGTGCGCGGAGAGTGGTCGGGGAGCTAGGAATACAAAATGAGACAGAAAATACCTAATAGCACATGGGAATTCCTATTGAAGAGGACAGGAGACGAGAGCGCAGCTCTTTCTGGTGTCAAATGTGAGTTCGCTGCTTTGTGTGGTTGAGGCTGCTGTCGCGGGATTCACCGAGAGTTGATTGTGGTGGTGAAAAAGCCGAACTGTGCGCAACCTAGAGAGAAGGTAGGTAGGGCAGAGCACTTCAATTGTCAAGTAAACAAAGTGAACTGGTTTAATCCAGACATCAGACGATCACGTGGGCAGCGTTGCTCAGTATGACAGGGCAGTTCCGGTTCTCACATCCTCTCCAGTGTCACAGCAGCAGACAACACCGTTATTCTAGCTACAGTTCAGGACCACTCTAGACTTTCATCTTTAATGAGCATCAAATCGCTAGAATACATCTGATTTAAGTGAAGTTCATTGAATAGGGGACATGTCCCAGCGAGAAGCCTCGACGCGGTATGCACATATACCTTTCCATTTCATCTAGAGTCGCGTCGTCAGACAACCAGGTTGACGCGTGTCATCGCGAAAAGGGGGCCCCGGAAGCGTATAGAGTTGGAACGCGTGACGGATAACAGGAGAGGCAGAGCTTACAAGGCAGGAGCTTTCCTGTCCACGCGGACCATCTGACGAGTCCTTTGTGGTTCTTGTGCTCCGAAACGCTCGCATCCACACTTCTTCTGTTAAAGATTGATCATCCAGACGTTGCGGGAAAATCCCAGATGTCATCCTCAATCATGTAGCGCATCAAGCCATTCAATTGACAATCTTGAGCTCGTGTTTCCGGCGCAAAGGCTCTTTTTCCGAGATCTCGTATCAATACGATTGTGCCCATCTGACCGCCCACACAAACTGCCGTGTACCTTCGAGCCAGCCGGAGCCATGCCTAGTCCCACCCTCAATCTTCACCCGGACCACATTCAGAGAAGTCTCCTACGGTCCGCCGTCCAACATTCGTAGCCACTGCAGGCGACTCGGTTCTATTCGATCGCTGGGACGAAGACATTGTCGAATTTCCACCGCTGCCCTACAATGTGTCGCTGCAAATACATTGTCGCCCCGTCTCTGATTCATCCAAGGAGCTGATTGGCGCATTGCACGTCGTAGCTTGTGGCTATTTACTCGACTCCCCAATCCGGCGATTCGGCCATGTCCGCTCCGTCCCCACGACCGCTAGTCGCCATTCATACGTACGCCCGGAAAAATCGAGGTAGCTAGCCGTGGGGCCGGGTCTTCCTGCGCAGAGGCGAAATAAGATGCAGAAAGCACTGGGCAATTTAGAGACTCAGCCCGCCCGCCGAGACGGGTTTAAGAACAGCGACCCCTGGACCGCGGCTCAACGCGCTCCGCTCGACAATGGGACGGTGGGGCGACTGGCCTTAAATACATCGACGATGAACTCGAAATTTGTTGGACCTCGTTCGATAGCTGCTTATTCCCATACGCCAGGGACTTGTCCAGATGCACTTCGCCCTCTCAAAGTCGGTCGCCTTCGGGCTTCTTGCCACCGGAGCATCAGCAGCTCCGCCCTATGGACCGGCAGGAGGACCCGGTCACCATGTTAAGGCCCTGGCGGGCTTTGTCACGGTAGAAGGCGATAAATTTAAGCTTGACGGCAAGGATTTTTACTTTGCCGGCAGCAACGCTTATTACTTTCCATTCAACAACGTGTGATCCTGCTGCCCCTGTTTTGGCTGGGGAGAGACTAACATCAGTCTGCCAGAACCAAGAAAATGTTGAGAAGGGTCTCACCGCAGCCAAGGAAGCCGGCCTCACCGTCTTCCGAACGTGGGGCTTCAACGACAAGAACCGCACCCGGGTGCCCGACGGCCTGCCCAACTACGGCGATGAGGGCGCGGGACCTTCCGAAGTGGTCTTCCAGTGGTGGAACCCCGATGGCACGTCTGACATCAACATTGAGCCATTCGACAAAGTAGTCAAAGCCGCGACCAAGGTTGGGACCAAGCTCCTTGTCGCCCTGACCAACAACTGGGCCGACTACGGCGGCATGGACATGTACACGGTTAACCTTGGCGGACACCACCACGACGACGTGAGCCCCTTTATCTTCCCCCACCCCCTCTCTCTCCTCCCCCCCCCACTAACCACCCCTTCTCCAGTTCTACACCCTCCCGCGCATCAAAACCGCGTTCAAGCGCTACCTTAAAGAATTCATCACCCGCTACAAAGACTCCCCCGCCATCTTCGGCTGGGAGCTCGCCAACGAACCCCGTTGCGGCGCCGACCTCACCCGCAACCTCCCGCGCAGCAACGACGGCTGCTCCACGCACGTCCTCACAGCCTGGATCGCCGAAATGAGCGCCTACATCAAGAGCATCGACCCCAACCACCTCGTGACATGGGGCGGCGAGGGCGGCTTCAATGTCCAGGGGGCATCCGACTCTTTCTACACCGGAAAAGACGGAGGGGATTTCGATGCCGAGATTGCCATCTCGAGCATCGACTTTGGGACGTTCCATTCGTATCCTGACTGGTGGAGCAAAAGTCCCGTCGAGTGGACGGGCAAGTGGATCAGAGACCATGCTGCGTCGGGAAGGAAGGCGAAGAAACCGGTCGTGCACGAGGAGTATGGGTGGATGACGGATGAGAAGCGGCTGGAGTATTTTGGGCGAAAGGCGAACGAGAGCCGAGTAGAGGTCATTGGAAAGTGGCAGGAGATTGGGATTGAGGAGAAAATGGCTGGGGATATGTATTGGCAGTTTGGGTACGGGGGGTATTCGTATGGACGGAACCATGATGATGGGTTTACCATCTTTTTGGAGGATGCGGAGGCGAAGACGCTGGTGTATGAGCATGCGAAGAAGGTGGCGAAGCTGAATGGGCCGTAGTTGGGCACGAAGTAGTAGGCATGATTGCAAAGGAACTAAAACTCGAGGAGGACGTAGTCATCGGACTTTCGGGTCCTAAAAAGGGGTGGGAGCTGGTGGGTTGCAAGAAAGGGGCTCTCATCCGTATACCTACATGTACTACTACCTTGCTTCTTATTCGACTGTTCAGCCGACCCCCACCTCTCTCTACACTCCATCACCTCCAAGACACGCAGGTCCCTCAGCAACCGAGAGCCAATTGTCCTGTGCTGTTGTAGCTCTTTTCTCAATCCGACAGTTAAGGATGCCTACTAGTATACTTGCAATTGAAAGAGTGGTTGGCAAGCGGCGTTTGATCCAATTAATCTGCAGGATTGCCTACAAATGGTCCTGAGGTCCTATCGCGAACTGGGAAGGTACTACAGGACTCTCAACCTGAAGCACCAAACCCGCCAAACCAGGTTTTGTCCGGAGTAGTCGCTCTTGCCTTTTGTCATTTCTCCGAGTACAGTCCCAGAAGCCAGTGCAGCCTCGGCATCTCCTTCCCTAAACCGCACGCACATGGGTCCTCCCTGAACTCAGATTACCTCCGCTCAGCCACCTTGTCATCACCGCACAGCCAAGACGGGCCAAGCCGGGCACACCCCAAGCAATCCAAGCAATCCAAGTGCCGCGCCTGCAGGGAGAGCAACAAAGCGGCAATACTACAACAACACCTACCGTAATTCTTTTTTACAGGCCGTACAGTACGGAGATCCCCTTGGCAATAGGTAGCCAAGAGGGCGGGCTGCGCAGCTGTGGGGACGAGCTGACGTGCTGAGTGCGACGTCAATTACAATTGACTGGACAGTAGAGGCTCTTGGCTGCTGAATGGGCTCCCGTGTCTCAACCACTGCGTCTCTTGGTCTCTTGGCTGCGGAGCAAACACGGCAGGCAGCGTCATATATTCGCCGAGCAAAAGAGCGTAGGCGGGGCGCATAAAGAGAGGTCGTCCTCTCACTCCTCGAGGTGCTGCGCGATTTGGACGTCCATCGCGACTCGCACTCAAACATCGGACTTCATATCGACAAGCCACAATCATGATCCCTCGCAGTCTGCTACTCCTTTGCATCGCGGCTTTCGCGGCCCTCTCAGAGGCGCAGTACACCGGCCCTTGCTCAGCGACGGCATGTGGCGCGCAGGGGCTGGCGTGTCCGAGGGGATATCTTTGCGTCCCGTACCCGAGTTTCAATCCGGCTGACAGGAAAGGGTGCACTTGCAGCTATGGATAATGTGAGTACTTCTGTGCGTGGGGAGAGGGGAGGTTGAATCTGTGCTGATCATGAGCAAAGAGGGAAGCGAAGTGATGGATTGTGAGGGCTGATGGTTGGGAGGGGAAAATGGGGGTTTGTCTTGGGCGGCGGTCACCGGGACAGACTGCACGTGTGTCGCAGAAGCTGTCCTGGGTTATCGGAGTCTCGGGGTATCTTCTGAGGCCAATGCAGGGCGGGGAAACTAGGTGATCAGGAGTGACCTAGAATAAAACGATTTGGGACCTCATCTGGCAAGCGTTCGGCACGCTCAGGTTGCTGCTTCCGCCAATGCGCTGCACTTGTCGTTTCCACTCCGAGTCACCCAAATGGCAAGCCCTATCACCACTTCCTCGTTTGCAGGAAGTGTCAATGAGATCAGTGATGCAGACTATAACCCCCCCCCCCCCTAGTTTTTCTGAAGTTCGCAATTTCTGCACCAACTTCTCGTCTCCCCAGGCACCAGAGTGAGTTCCAACTGTCAATGTTCCCCAAAGTTGCAAGTCAGTACTGGGCGACGATTGAAATACAAGACGTCATCCATTGCTTCATTTCATAACTGTTTGACTACAAAAGCCGCCGACAAAAGAGTGATACGAACTTGTCCCTTATTTCGACATCAAAGAGAAGAGAAAGATGATACGAGGCCGTGTTTTCTGAGTAGACAGATAGACACTTCCTCACGAAGAAAACCTCCATCTACGGACCACCACCGCCCTGAAACTCCCACTCACAGTAGCAAGTCCGAATGCAGTTCTCCGTGTCTGAAATGGGCTTTCCGCTGCCAGAGCAGGCGGTGTGCAGCAAGCAGCCCTCGTCTGTGCACACGAGATTGAAGAATCCACCGCCGATTTGGGGCGAGCGCGGCTCAGCTGGGGCGGTGGCCTGAACGGCAGGTGGGATGGGAACCACGAGTGGAGCTGGGGCGGGGTCCGCGTTGGCGGCTGGGGCTGCGACAGTCGAATGGATGCTCAGTCCGAGGGTGAGGAGGAGCTGGATGGTGGTTGTGGTCTGGGGGTGTCAGTTCCGAGATCTAGAACCAACGAAGTCTGCGGTGTTGGCTCGTTCGGGAAGGGGGGGGGGGGGGGGGGGGACGG
>Ga0247758_1000829_pt1 | contig 26297 bp, 26 predicted proteins | sample UWRJL156409C4_FD_180950 | JGI IMG/M metagenome (GOLD analysis project Ga0247758, IMG submission 180950) | Plant litter microbial communities from Arlington Agricultural Research Station in Wisconsin, United States - UWRJ-L156-409C-4 | ecosystem: Environmental > Terrestrial > Plant litter >... | reverse complement strand
AACGGGGATGTCTGTCGCAAAGTACCTCCACCATTGTCATTCGAGTGACAAGACCCTGATCAAACTCCTCGGCACCAATTTCGAGGACCAAGGCCGCTACAAATCAATCCAAAACCCGATTGCAACGACATGGCTTGTCTCGTTCAACCAGATATCACGGGACAACAGTCTCGCAGCGAGCTATCTGCGATTTGCCAGCTTACTCGCCGAGAAGAACGTTCCCCTTGCTTTGTTGCCGGAAGCAAACGACGAACTCGAGAAAGACGAAGCAATTGGTGCATTAAAGTCGTTCGCATTCATCGCGCAACGAGAGGGAGAAGACTCGTTCGACATGCACCGCCTTGTTCGTTTGGCGATGCGCAACTGGATGAATAGCCAAGGAGGGGACAATATCACAGGTGTCATATTGAGACTCGGTCACTGTTGCGCGTGGCCGGAGAAAAAAAGTAAAGAGGTCTGGAAGCAGTACCTCCCACACATTAACGCAGCCTTGAACTTTGGGGGAAATATGGAGGAGGAAGCGGCCGGCCCCGATTATATTACAGCCAAAATCGACCTCATCACACTATTAGCAGATTGGAATTTCTTGATTGGGAGGTATGAAGATGCGGTGCCATTGCATCGTCTAGCATTGGAAATGAAGTGGTCATATTTGGGCGTCGATAATGACAGCACCGTTGAGGGTATGAACAGGCTCGGGGATTCGCTCGACGCCCTTGGAAGGCTCAAAGAGGCCGAGGGCCTGTACCGCAAGGCTCTTAGTATCACGCGTCGTACCCTAGGCCCCCGACACCCACGCGCCCTTTCCACCATGTACAGTCTTGCTGATACAATTTCGTATCAGGGGGCGCATCAGGAGGCAGAAGAACTATATCGACAGGCGCTCAAAGGCTGGGAGGAAACTGTCGGAACTGAGTGCGTCGAAGCAATTCGTTGCATGAATGGCATTGGTAAATTGCTGCGACAGCAAGGAAAATATGAGGAGTCGAAGCGTATTCATCGACAAACGCTTATGCGGGCAGAAAGGGCCCTAGGTACAGAAGATTGGTTTACTATTCGTTGCATGGGTCACCTCGCATACTCGCTCCTTCAACTCAATGAATATGACGAGGCGGAACAGTTGTACCGGCGGGTATTTCAGTTATGTTCGCAGGTTATGGGGGCACAACACCCGAATACTATCGGGTGTCTTGGGGATTTGGGTGGCGTGCTTGAAAGAAAAGGGGACTACCAGGGGGCAGGTCAAGAGTTTCGGAAAGCACTTGAGCTAGCAAATAGGGCGCTGGGAGAATCACATCGGACAACGAAGTGGATTGGGGGGTGTTTGCAACGGTTTGAGGCCGACCAAAAGAAACGAGACTTGGAACTTCAGGAACAAGAGTCATAGACCGGTAGCTTTTTGTACACCAAGCAATATCCCAGCTTCTTCGATAACTCGCAATTGCGTTTTCTCGTGGACACACAACTCACAACTACACTCCGTTACAAAGCGCGCGACATCCCAAGGCATCTTGCTACCTGACAACCCACTACAGCATGTTGTGCCTTCAGTCGCCCGAGCACCAACCCAGACTCCTTGCTTCACACTAATGCCCCAGCAGATTGATGAATACAGTGTCGACCTTGCCGACAATCAAATGGCAGTCCTGGACAGATCCGGCTCCACAAATAGGTTGTCGGACACTTGCACGCCGCGGTTTCGGCCTTATCACAGGCGTTGATCACGTTTGTCAATGACCGCGTGGCCTGACATGGAAACCTTTTCTATTGGTCGTAAACCACTCGCCTTGCAGAGCAATGCATCCAATGCCGCTGCCCCGCCTCTGGCTGATGCCCAACCCGCAGGAACATCTCGTCTCTTCTCAAAGAAATCATCGCCATTTCCATGGGCCATAATTCCTCAACAGCGCCTCAAGCCTTCCAGTCCGAAATATGCCTCCTCTGAACGAGTACGAATACCGGCCCCTGCCCGATGCAGACACCGTTCGGCTTGTCGTCCTTCACCCTGCGGTGAATGAGGTGGCCCCATTGACATGCTCAATCGCTACTCCGTCGCTTGCACCACAGCATCCCGAGTACTTCGCCATCTCGTACTATTGGGGGGATCAAAAGCCTCACCTGACGCTGGAGATCACCGAGGACGGTGGCAATACCTCGTATCTGAGAATTACCCCGAATGTCGACACTGTGCTGCGTCGGTTCCGCGTACCAAGAAAGCGGCAATTTCTGTGGATCGACGCCGTGTGTCTTAACCAGAGCGACGAGTTGGAGAAAGCTCAGCAGATTCCCAGAATGGGCCGCATTTACGAACAAGCGAAGGAGGTGTACATTTGGTTGGGACCTGGGCACTCTCGCACCGCGCAAACCTTCCGGTTCTTCCGAAAAGTCAGCAGACTGGAAGAGTGCGAGAAGGTGACAATGTCATCTCGGGTGGCCGCTTGTCTGAGGAAATCTTTCTCAGTCAATGAGGCCGTAAAGGGTCTCGCAGACCTTATCGGCTTCTTTGAGCAGCCGTGGTTCTCCCGTCGGTGGGTCATTCAGGAGGCTAGTCTAGCTCGCCATGCGAGAGTGTATTGCGGGAAGCACAGCATCCCTCTCGCCACGCTTAGTCTAGCGACCACTCGGTGGCAGGCTTTGGACATGTCGGACTACCATTTCAAGATGGCCGCATGCCTTGGCTCGGTCACCAGCACTGTCACCACTGGGACTGGAATGCTCTTGGAACTGTTGTGGAATTTTCACGAAGCCAAATGCAAGGACCCGAGGGACCGCATTGCCGCACTCCATTGCCTCGTCCCGAAACAAAGTCGATTTCCCATCGACTACACTGTCCACTGGGCTGAACTTTACCGGCAAGCTGCGTCCTTCCTCTTGGCAACCGGCACAGACAATACCAAACTTCAGTTACTGCTTCATTTATTCGAATTCGGCCCCGTCGGCTCCGCCACGGGTAGCAACTGTCATCCTTCATGGGTCCCGGACTGGTCCAAGTCCCGAAAGCGGAGTCTTCCCTACCATTCCCAGATCCTCAACGTCGACACCTATGAGCCTTATCCCGCATCTCCGGGACATCCCCCCCTAGTGAGCCTATCATACACTTTCGGCGCTTTACGCATTCACTGGAACCCTTCCATTTCCGGACAGGTCCGGCTTGTAAGAACCCATTTCGGCCAGCCCGCTCCTCAAGACAACCAACAGAGGACAGAGAAGTTGACGGCGGTTTTACGAGACTTCTTCCCACTTGATGATGGGCAGCCAAACTTGCACATGCTGGATTTGATGGCTTTGGTTCGGGTTGTCGTCGAGTTTCGCCGTTTCGGGACTGATAAGCCTTTGGGGGCGGACCACTACGTGCCAGACATGGACGGCGTCTCCCCGGGGTCCGGCACCCCGCGAGGGCTGAACCCAGTCAAGGGTCTGGCCTTCATATTGCAGGAGTTTTCTGTATTCGCCCTCCAGCCGCTAGAGATCGGATCAGAGCTGTGTCCGCGCTATGGCATCGGCCCTCGAGAGGTGCAGAGCGGCGATATCATGATACCGATTTGGCGGCCGCTTTGGAAATCTGATACTTTTTACATCAAACCAACTGTCTACGAGAGGTCGGTGAACGCGGTCACGATGCTTGTGGTAAGACCTGTCACGGGAGGACCGGTAGATACAGGAGACCTGCAATGTAAGGTTATCGGTCCCGCGCTTTGTGCAATGCCAAGCGGTGGAGAGTGCCATGACGGGCCCGTTGCCGGTGGTCCATCTTGGAGCGAGCTGTCAACGGGCGACAAAGAATCTTCACTGATTCTAGTATGAGTGATATAGGTCAAGGGTCGATAACTGTTGGGGGCAGTCTGGGCTTCAGTTTGGAGAGTTCTCATCATCAGAAGATTCCTGCTCATTCCGTCGCCTGAACGTCGGCACGTCAACACCGAGAAGCAAGGCACATTTCAGCCTCCAACTGGCGGGCAGTGGCCGTGGCCGTGAGTCGACACGGGGCACCTTCAGTACAACTTCCCACATTCCCCAAATCCTATTCTGTCTCTTGCACTACTCCTTGCCTATCTCCGTCACCGACGTCTCGACCTGCGGCGACCCCAGCCGGAACTCAATGTTTCGCACCTTGGCCAGTATCTCATTGATACTCGCATCCCGCTCTGCCTCTTGAAGAATAGGCGCCCCCATCGCACTTGCCGTCTCCAACGGGCTCAGAGTCACTGACCGCTCAAGCTGCCACCATCCCCACATCAGCAAAGCAAGAAGGCCAATGCCACACGCCGTGAGCACTAGACCGGCGCCCAGATAACGCACATCAGCCTGAAACACCAGTGTCGGCGTCGTTCGCCGGACTGCAAATGTCTGCGTCTCAGTCCCATTGCCAAGCTGCATCGCAGAGCGGAACATGAAATCGTACAGATTCGCTAGCACATACTCCGTCGGGCTTGTCCACAAGAGGCGGCAGCGTGCCTTCGGCCCAGCATCATTGCCGCCGTCGGCGACATAGAAGATGTCGGCGAGGATCGACGGTGACACGTAAAGCGACATGTTCGACTCTTCCCGGTACTTCTTTTGCGCAATGTCCGTGATGCGATTGATAGCGAAGTTACGGAGTGTGAATAATGGACCGATCCCGGCTTTTCCGGTTATGTTGGGCGAGTCTCCCGCCACTGAGTACCGTGACACGACGCGTGGCCCTCCGCCTGTGACGAGTTCCTCGCGCCGTAGGTGGACAGTCTGGTTTTGAATTGTGATGGGATACTCGATGGTCGCCGACTCAAGATCACATGTTTCCTCACGAATTGTACCAACGCAATCGTTGTCAATTTCCGAGAGGTGCAAGGACGTCAAGCGGAGGTAGGGGCCGGTAGTGGCATTTTCCTTGTTAGCCAGCGCTATGAGGAAGACGGTTTGGTTGTCAGTTTTCTTGGTGGCCAACTCCAGAGGACGCTGGGTTGTCCAGCAGTGGTATGTGAAGCCTGCCCCGGGGACGTGGCCGTCGCAGACCCCGTCGCACGTGTATCCTTCGCGGCCAAGGGTGGTCATGGAGGTGTTGCGCCACCAGTGCTGGACAAGCGGCATGAGGACGCGTTCGGCGCTGGTCACCACTCCGTTGTTGTTCGTCCCGAAAACACCGGCTGGGATCTCCCGAGCTAAGTCCATTGAGATGGTGTTATTGCTGTACCGATCCTGGATGACCTGATATGATGACCGCTGGAGGAGCGGTGCTCCCACAAACTGCAGCACGTTTGCTAGCAGCGCCAGCAAGACTACTGTCCTCGCCGGGGGTCCAGATCGGACAGCGGAGCTGAAACTGAGGACTCCTCCATGGTCCCAGATGTAGTGCAGCTGGGAAAGCTTGACGCCTCTGGACGCACACAGCCAGAACCGGACTGCTATCCCGGTTGCCAAGGCCGTGTTGAAGACGACATTGGATGTTGCTGTGAAAACGGCCAGCAATACGGCAGGCCGCACTCCCCACGATGTCACCGGGCTGTCATTGGCGATACCCACTACCACCCCTGAGGCGATAAGACATGCTAACATGGCAATGATAGCCACGATTCCCGGCCATGGGGCATTTCGGACCACCGGTTTGTCCAGCAGAGTGTCCTGACGTTTCAGTGAGGCCATGATTGCTGTGTCTTGGTAGTTTGAGACCGAGTGGTATTGTCTGGAAGTGGAGGGCGGTAGTGAGGCTCGGACGACCCAACTTAGTACCGCGGGTATAGATCCCCCCCTTGAATCAGCGATTTTGTTGGGTGACCTTTTAGGCGTTACCCGTTACCCTGTATTCTTCGGTATGGGCTTTCGAGTTTTTGGCATCTACGCACACTAGTGCGGGTGGTCATCAATCAGGGGTTCATAGCAGCTGCGCCTTGCGCTGTGTCCGAAACCTCACATCTCGGACATTACCCGGACCAATAGGCAGCTCAGTGCGCAACCCAATCTTCGTTTCCGAAGACGGCAGGAGACGACTTCATATCACTTGGCGCAACCCCCAGAGGGACCGTCCCTTATGAGGAGGGTAGTACAGCGGAGGGGCCTGACCTGGTCAGCGACGGGACAGATATTCGGCAGTGTCGAACTAACGGAAGGGCTAATTCGATTCTTAGCAGTTTAATATCGCTGGTCATATCAATTCCAAGTTTGGGACGAACACAATAGGCCTGTTCCTCGGTGAGAAAGTCTTGGCTTTGTTGCAGCCCTGGGGTGCATTGCTGCGCCTCATCGATGATGAAGACCATTGATGTCCGCTCCACGGTTTGCAGGTCCCCAAGGTTATATAACAGCACATCTGCCTTGGCGCGGCGTCAAAGGACCCCAGTCAATCGGAGTAGCTGGAACTGTCTTGCGTACACGCCAAAATCGCAGGGTTTCAAGCTCATCAGCTACTAGTTCTCTCAGAGAAGTTACCTGTCCATCATCATCTGCGCTGTTTCTTTTTTATCACCTACCTCACTATGCGTTTCGCGAAGTCTGTCGCCGCCGGACTCTTACTACTCGCCACCACGACACAGGCGAACGTGGTAGCCAAACGTGCTGCCTCCTTCAACGACGGTGGCTCAGATAGAAATCATACTCCCAATCTTGCTGCGCGAGACACGATCTCAGGCGCCACGGTAGGTGATCTCCTTGGACCCATTTCCACAACACGAGATCTAACACCTCAAAGGGGTTTGGAATCTCAGGCCGACAATCGGCTACATTTGAACTATGCACCAATAACTTCAACCGGGTATGTCTCCACCTGGACCCTACGAATGGCCAATGGAGCGTCAAACTGCCAGACTGACTCAGGACTCTCACGATGCAGGCTCTCAGTGACCTCCGCGATATGACCGGTGGATGTCCCACGGTTCACAAGCGCGGCTCGCAAAAGGAGGAAGACGGGAGTCCCATCGCCGCGAGATCTGGTGGGGGCTGTTTCGTTCAAGTCATGTGTGAATCAGGAGGCCAGAAGTGAGAACAGTTGGGGTTGGGATTGCCAAGCTGACTGGGGTGTTTCACGATACAGCCTCTCAGACACATCCGCGATACTATAACTCGTGAATGTGCTATGCTGAACAGCCGGGACTCGCAAACGGTAAAAGGCCGGGGATCCATCGTCGCAGGGTCTTGGTAATTGTCTTGTTTAACTTAATTACTTGTAAATCTTAATAACAACCTCTCGTCTTTAGTATTTGTGTTGGCGAATCGGAGGTGGAGAGTTAAAGCCCTATTTCGGTCAAATGAACGATAAGACACAGGTATAAATTCCTCAAACACGTTGCTTGTACGGAGGTCACCATCTAGGTGTTAATGTGACCCTAACCCTCAGCAGTCCCCGGCTGCTGCCTGGAGTTTTGTTTACAACCTGGCGCCTTGGCACCTGCCACCATGGACCAGAGGGAACGGAATAATCTCTCCCCTTCCCCTCAACACCTCAATACCTCAAAGCATCCCGCCAAATGCCTCCCTCCAAGCCATGCACCCACAAAGACGGCCTACAAGTCGACGTCTCCGACCACGCCGCCGAAGCCAAATTCGCGCGCCCCCTTCGTCAACCGCAAAGCAGCAGCCACGCCCTCCGGCCGCATCGGCCAATTCCGCGGCACCGCCGCGACCCGCGAAGATGAAATCGCCTTCGGCCACACCTTCCCCGGCCCACTTGTCCTCCCCGACGACGCGCTCGCCATCGACCCCAAGGACCCCCCGCAGAGTCTGCGCTCCTGGATGCGCGAGAAGCTACGCAACCCGTTCACTCACGAGCGCAAGACCATCTACGTCGCGTCGGTGCCGGCCATCCCTACATCATTGTCATTCATGAAGACCTGGGCTGTTCCGGCAGAAATCTCAACCGCCGCGCGCGCGGTGGAATCGCCAAAGGAGAAGGACATCCTCGCTTACCTGGCGGCGTTCTATCACCCCCTTGCGGTGAAGCCGTACCCCGGCACGGTAGCTTTCACGCCCTGGACGGACGGCACCGCCGGGACAGCGCCAGACGTGGTCGGGCTGCAGGTTGGCGAAGAGGGCGTCACTGGCGTGCGCACACGCGCGTGTCCCGACGGGGCCTTCAAGCGGCAGCTGAACCTGAATGATGTCCTCGACGCGGCGCTGGAGGCGTTACCGGACGATGCGTATTCGCTGGTGATGATGACGGAGCAGGATTTGTATGAGGACGAGGAGGACGACTTCTGCTGTGGGCGGGCGTACGGGAGTAGCAGGATTGCGGTGGTTTCGGCGGCGCGGTATCATCCCGGGTTGGATGAGGGGGTGGTTGATCGGGAGCACATGTGGCCGGCGAGTCACTGTGTCAGCTATGCGACGGAGGTTTGTGGGGAGGAGATGTGGGCGAATGGGGCGCCGTGGAGGGGGGTTCCGCTGGCTTTCAGGCGGAAGCAGGCGAAGGGGTTCGGGGAGACGCCGTTGGGGGCGGCGGTCAGGGCGGCGGTGGCGGCGCCGGCGCCGGAGGAGGATCTTGGTGGGTTGTGGTTCTCGAGGGTTGCGAGGACAGTTGCGCATGAGTTGGGGCATTGTTTGTGTTTGGGACATTGCTCGTATTATGCGTGCGTCATGCAGAGCACGGCGGGCATGGCGGAGGATGTGAGGCAGCCGCCGTATTTGTGTCCGGTGTGTGTGACGAAGGTGTCAATGGCGTTGATGGAGGTGACGCCCGGTGTGGAGGAGAAGGAGTTCCAGGTGCAGCGGTACAAGGCGTTGCAGGCGTTTTGTGAGGGCTGGATGGGGGTTGGAATGTTTGCGGGATACCATGCGTGGCTTGGGAAGTTGGTCCAGGCGTTAGATGAGTCGGGGCTGCCTGTGTCAAGCACGCCTTTCTACCGCCCAGCCCAAAAGATTGTCTACGCCAAGCGGTAGGGCGGCGACGCATTCGATACGACTTTATTTCTCACCGAACGCGCCAAACCCTCCCTCACACGCCGTATTCGCAAACTGACAACACGGTTCGGGGTGTTGGTCTCCGTCCTCGGCCCCACCAACGCCGCGTCAAGCGCCACGCTTCGAGACGGCTTGCGCCGGCATTCGGTCACCAACTTGGTCAAGTCCCTCCGCAGAGTTACTCACCCGAACGCGCCCTACCGAGGACATGAACGGCAACGGCGAGCTAGGGATGCCGGTGCACGCCAAGATATGCGGGGTGGACGCGTCCCGAAATCACTGGCATGCAGCATTCACCGCAACAATATCACGGATTGAAGTTTGTTCCTGCCAACAAGCCGATGTAGGACCATTCAGTGCATCGGTAGCCAATCGACGTGATCTAACTGGCCACGACTGCATCAGCTGGCGTGGGATTGTTTCCCCGCCGAAAGAAGTGTTACAAATCGACAGTTTTGCTCCCGGGCCCGGACCGGTTGGGTTGGCTTTGGAAACAAATTGCGTGACTCCCCCCAGTATCCACTTCAGCCCTCACCCAACAACGCTATCAGCTTCCAGCGGAGTCTAATGACTCAACCATCTTGATCGTCTGTGCTTTATTAACAACCTTAATCTCTACAATTTCTTGGATCCGGATAGCAACCCGATCCACATCCTCATCGCATCCCAACACCTGCCATCACAAGCCTCAAATTCGCCAACATGGTAGCCAACACGCAGGATCTTGCCATCAGGCCCAAGGAGGCGTCTCTCCTGGTAGACCAAAAGGCGGGTGGTGTGGTCGAGTACGGAAAAGAACTCAGAGAGCAACAATTCCTCTTCGATCCGGCCTTCCGCAACCTCAACCATGGTGAGTCCCATACCTCCCCGAATCTCGACCCCTGACTCACAAAACACAGGCTCCTTCGGGACCATGCCCCGTGTCATCCAAGCCAAGCGCCGCGAATACCAAGACCAAGCCGAGGCCCGACCTGACCCCTTCATCCGCTACAAGCAGATCGAGATCCTAGACGAATCCCGCGCGGCCGTCGCCAAGATCATCAACGCCCCCGTCGACACCGTCGTCTTCGTCAGCAATGCCACCGTCGGCGTCAACACCGTCCTGCGCAACCTCACCTTCGCCCCCGACAACAACGACGAAATCCTCTACTTCGACACCATCTACGGCGCCTGCGCCAAAACCATCGACTACATCGTCGAGACCTCCCACGGCCGCGCCTCCTCCCGCCTCATCCCCCTTCTCTACCCCTGCCCCGACTCCACCATCCTCTCCGCATTCACCGCCGCCGTCGCCGCCTCCCGCGCCGACGGCAAGCGCCCCAAAGTCTGCGTCTTCGACGTCGTCTCCTCCCTCCCCGGCATCCGCTTCCCCTTCGAAGCCATCACCGCCGCCTGCCGCTCCGCCGGAATTCTCTCCTGCGTCGACGGCGCCCAGGGCATCGGCATGGTCTCGCTCGATATGGCCGCGCTCGACCCGGACTTCTTCGTCTCAAACTGCCACAAGTGGCTGCACGTCCCGCGCGGGTGCGCGGTGTTTTACGTCCCGGTGCGGAATCAGCAGCTTATTCGGTCCACGATGCCGACGTCGCATGGCTTTGTGCCGCAGGAGGTGGCGGGCGCACCGGTGCGGAGCAATCCACTCCCGCCGAGCGGGAAGTCGGCGTTTGTGACGGCGTTTGAGTTCATTGGGACGCTGGATAACTCGCCTTATCTCGTGGTGGGGGATAGTATCCGCTGGAGAGAGGAGGTTCTTGGCGGGGAGGAGAAGATTATCGCGTACCAGGAGGCGCTGGCGCGGGAAGGGGGGAGGAAAGTCGCGGAGGTGCTGGGGACGAAGGTCCTTGAGAATAGCGAGGGGACGCTGGGGAAGTGTGCGATGGTGAATGTGGCGTTACCGATTGCGGTTGAGGCCGCAGGGAATGGGGAGGAAGGGGTGGGACGTATGGCGAGGGATGAGGGGTGGGAGGGGGTGGAGGTTGTTCCGAGGGGGGATCAGGGGCTGGTGATCAATTGGATTCAAGGGAGGTTGATGAAGGAGTATGGGACGTTTTTACCGGTGTTTGCGTATCGGGAGAGGTTTTGGACGAGGTTGAGCGCGCAGGTGTACTTGGGGATCGAGGACTTTGAATGGGCTGGGCAGCCGTTGAAGGATCTTTGTGAGCGGGTGGTGAAGGGGGAGTATAAGTTGAAGGGTAAGTTGTAGGCCTAGTTCGGGCTGTTTGTTAATACCAGAGCTGGGGTTTCTTTGTTATCCAAGTCCCGTTCAACACACGGATATCAGTTGGGAGTGTACTCAAAAAGCATTCAATGACATTATGCTTCTTTAAAAGTGAGTTACTACGCACACTGGCTGCCAGAGTCTAAGATAAAAACAATGATTCGGCCTCGAAATGTTTCCAACACTCCTGCATCCTACCTACCCAACGTCTGCAAGCGCGGTTTTGGGTGCAGGGTGCGCCTAGTCATCAAGCAGGGCGTTGACAGAGGCAATGGCCTTCTGTTTGGCACTGTCCGTCAAACCAGCCATGACGCTCTCGCGAGGTACGAACTTGCGGCAGTTGTATTCTGACAGTCTGTCAGCATCAAGTCACAATCTGGAGAGTGGATGTTGGCCTCTTACCCCCGGTGATGCCGTTCTTGTCTTCCGAGTGAAACAAGATGCGAGTCGAGTCGGACCAGGCCACAACCTTGAGGCGATAGAGCTTGAAGAATGGCCTGTCGATGTCAGGGAAGCGGAGCACACCAACATCAATCACCGTCATGCTGTGGTGCTCGCTCTTGCCGAAGAATGCCTCGAAGCTGTCGATTGTCGCGCCGGTTTGCGCCACAATCTTAGCCAGCACGTTGATGTCGATCTTGGTGCTCTTGAGCACGTCGTCGTCGGAGATGAGCCTGGCGAACCACGACTCGACCTCCCGGACGATGCCGGACTCGGGCGAGCCGTCGAACTTGAAGTCGTGCGAACTGTTCTTGACGATCTGGTCGGACCGGGCGATCTCGTCGCCGTCGGGCTGCAGCAGCTCGTTCTGTGACATGGCTGCGAGCACGTTCTGCCAGGCCTTGTCCTGCACCTTGGCGAGCTCCTTCATGGTCACGGCAATCATGATCTTGAGCTTCTCGTCGAGCTCCTTGATCGAGTCCTTGGTGAGGGTGCCGAAGGACGGCGCGAGGTCTGTGTGGAGGAAGTTCTGGGCCTTGTCATCGTTTACTTTCATCTGCGAAGCGTAAGTGGGCGCACCAGTGGAAGGCAAGGGTTGAGGTATATCTTACCTTGCCGAAGTCAAAGTTCTTGACCATGTCGCCGACGTCAACCGTCTTGTCCTGACCACCAAAGGCATTGAGGAGGAGTGGGTTGGTGAGGATAGAAGTCGCAGTGGCAGCCATGATGGGAAAAGTGCAGGTGTTCGTTTGTTGGGTGTAAAGGGGTAATAGGCCGTTCTAGTCAGAAGATAGTTGGTGTGAGATTGTTGTGGGTGTTGTAAAGATTCGAAAGTGAAGACAAGACGGCCATTGCATCTGTTCTTATACCCCATCGTCCTCGCAACCCTTTCCGCAAACAGCTTTCTGAGTTTTCATCGTCCTTTGCTTCTTCTTCGATGATGCAGGCGACGATTCTCGCAAAAGGACCTTTCGAAAAGACACGTCCAACCATCCATTGCCCCGGGATTTTTGTTCTGACTCCAGCTCTGCCTTCTCAGCTCTGCACTTGCGAGCCTAGGCGGCCAGACTTGTGAGTTTTGGAATCGCGGGCGGTATGCGCGGCTTGTGATTGCATTAGCTCCTAGTTGTGGCCTCTGTTTCGGCACTTGTGGCGAGCTGGCAGAGTGAAGTCCAGATGTTGTCGGCCGCCCAGTCACTGCTGAGCAAAGTCGGGGCAGCGAGGAGGGATACGGGCAAGGAGACCAATCAGATGTCTTGGCATCCTATCCGTTTTATATCCGTTGCGCTACTGCAGCGAATGCAACCCCCTCACCCGCCTGGCAGTGCTATCACAGTAGGGCTGAGTCTAGACCGCGGCTTCAGCTCTCCTCAATTGCTGCAAGACGCCTCGTATGTCCTAGTGTCTACACCTGGGCGCGGGGTCCAGCCAGCCACGGATTTGTTCTGCTGCAGACTCGCGGACAGCCAGTTCGTTGCATCGCCTTCCCTGTGGCGCTTCCGAAGGCACCTGGGGAATTTTGAAAAGTCCAAAGCATTTATGGTCGTCAAATCAAGCCCTAGGTTGTTAAAATCGCCCTATGATTGCTGCTGTTTCCCCCACGCGTGATTGACGTCACGGTGCAATTCGGCATCATGAACGTGCCCTGGAACTTGAAGATTGGGTACCTAGCTAACAACCGACCTGTGTCTCGATGCGGGCGGTTACTGCGCCTATCCTGTTGTTGCGCCGTCGTGACTCCTCAAATGGTCAGGCGACTACTTGCAGAAGTCTGAGTCCGAGCAGGATGCATGTCGAAAACGTCCCATGTTGCAGATCGAACACTTCCAGTTGGCGAGTCTTTTTCAGTCAGTTATACTGCACCTCTTTCTATTGTGCTTTTCCAGGGCAAGTGCCGCGTCTCCAGCAGGACGACTTGCAGTGGGGGCGGCACCCCAAGGAAAGTACCTTACCCATCATAATCCTATTTTGGAGTTCGTTGTCCTGCGTACCGGAGCTGTGTCCGCCCTCCGTCACGCACCGCACGTCGTCCCAAAAGAGGGGCATAATTCCTTCGGTACGTCCCACGTCCCGTCCCAGCATCGGTGGCATGGGTAGAGTGAGGTGAAGTTGCCCCGAAATCTCAGCCTAGGTTCGCCCATGTTGAGCCCCCGGTCGTCTCGCCACATCAAAATCCGGCTTCTTCGTCTTGTGGCTTGCATCGATATCAACGGCGGGAATCAGGCCACTTCCCGCGCATTGCTAATCCGCCCGTGTTATTCAGCCTCTGCAACCTGGCGTGCAAACACTTCCTAGATATTTCTCGCATGCTCGGCGGAGCGTTCTTAATCAGTCCCATATCTGGTGCCGTCTCCCATAGCAGCTGGCTTTGGACTATTTGCGTGCGTGGTACTGTACAGGGGCTGTTGATGATTGAGGAGAGAGGCGTAATCTAGCCCGTGAGAGGGTCGTGGGTAAGCCATCACTGAGCCAATGACGCTCGTTCTGTGCCTAGATGACTGTCGTGCCCTTCTCATGACTAGGATCGGGTCTTAGTGCACCAGATTCCTCACCCATAACGCAGCCGAGAAAGTTAACTGCCTTGTTGAATATTGCAGCCTCCAATTTGGTGAATCTCCGAGCCGGCACGTCCTGGTCGCCACAGATGGAGGGAGCCAGGCATGTCGCCTGGTTCACCATTTAAGGGTTAGTCAGACTGTGCCGGCTTCCTTCCCCGCGGCGCAGGGTGCGCAGGATACGTACACGAGGTCCCCTGGATGCTGGTCGGGTGATAAAGCAGGACAAGCAAATGCGAGAGGGCGTGACTAAAATCCGAGATGGCATCGATGCCCAGCCGCACCCGCGTCGGGAAGTGACGACCTTCCCGCATTGACAGCAGATCCGCAATGATCGCTGCTAGTCTACCTAGGGCAGGAACGCTCTAGATGCCATGGCTACGCAAACGCCGGCGCCTTCTGGAAGGCGCTTTGGAAGCTCAGCTGTCCAAAACGGTTGTTGTTTTCCATCTCGTTACCAGTGCGCAAAATGTGACACGTAGTGGAATCGAAGGCTTCAATGATGGAGTGAATTGCTCTATTCTATTCCTTGGATTGAGCCGTGGAAGGCCTCTATATAATTCCTTGCAATGGGCCTTCTGAATCGCTGGCTGGAGTGGTGATATCACCACTCTTCTGGTGGCTGGCGCTAGCAATTGTGGTGAGATCACCACAATTGGAGGCTATCGCGAGGCCTGGATTCTGTGACACAAAACAAACCTAGGCTACATTTTGTCGGTCCGGGTGGAAGCTGAGCCCAATCTTCGTCTGACCCGCCCGCGGCTCCCAACTACCCTGCACTCGCGAGATGATCCCCAATCGAAGGAAAGATTATTATTTCCAGTTTTGCCCAAACGACACCGCTCGCGGGTGGGAGCGCACCGTTTTTGGTCCCGACATGCTGTCAGCAACGCCACAAACCTCGAACCAGGCTGGAAGGGGTCTGGGCGGCTTCCTTGGGTGGACCCTGGTGCGGCGGTGACGCGTTTGAGACTTGCGCCGCAGGCGAGGCAGGTTTGCGCAAGCGATCCTTCCCGAGCTTGTTGTTCGACGCTGGCACCCCGGAACTTGGAAATTGGCACGACACTAGCTCTCCTCAGTGGCACTCCAAGCCAAACAGCAGATGCCGAACGAGAAATCACGACATTGCCCAATGCATTCGGCAGAGGTTAAGCCGTCAATTGCGACACCTGAGTCGACATGTCAACGGGCTCCATCACCAATGGCAAGCCGGGTCACAGGGCCCGAGAATGCACACTTAAACCCTAACCCAATCACACCCTGCTTCGCGATATTCACCGCCCGGTGCGAGGCAGGGATAGCACGGTGCACTCTACCGAAATTGTTTACGACCGGCGTCGAATCCAGTGTGGAACAGCAACAGAAGATCACCAGGAAACGAAATTGGCACTGAAAAACTCATGTTAAGTTTCAGCTACCGAACACGGTGCAGATGCACGAAGCAGCGGCCATCTGAAACAATCGCCAATGAGTGGAGATGAAGCTTATAACGTCGGCTAACGGCGTGCACCAACCACAGGTCGCGAACGGTCTGCAGCGGGTGCGCACAGTGGAGAAATGTGACAGGCATTCACCGCCGCACCCACCAGGTCGACAACGCAGAGGAACACCCCCCTGGCATCGAAGTTAGTGTGCTTCCTCCCGCGCCCCAACCATTGGCTGGCCCACTCTCAACGAGCAACAAAACCGTTTCTGTCCGCGCCTCAGATCCAGGGCTCTTCGACTTCGTTCGTCTCTCCAACAGAGCAGCAACTCACTCCCACAGCGCATCAAAGACCCGGATGCAGCAACACGTCTCGGAAGCAAGACATCTCGGAAAGATCGAAGTGAGGGCGTCAAATCCGTGTCCGACTGGGGGCAACACGCACGCAGCAGGCTGCCAGGATTGTCGATCCACCCGGACCATCCGGATATTCTCCCTGCCGCACGCAACTCGATCCGCCTCGATAACAAGAGGGCCGAGGAAGCCGCAACGCACCTTTTTCCCCTCATCACAACAAAAGAATCGCACACGGAGGTCACCAGTGCAATCCCCCGCGTTTACCGCCGCAGCCCCGCATTGCATGTGATGAGTTCGGCCCCTCCGTCCTAACAGCGTAGCATCATTGTCGTCGTCGCGAAATTGTAGCGTCGCAGCCATGACAGCCATCCATGGTGATGGCGTAATGGCAACGGCGCAGCAGGGGTTGGGTGTCGGAGGAATGGCGTGGAGAGGTAGTCGAGCTGTCGTCGGCAGTTGCCAACCGTCCTTATTAACCCCGGCGGGCAGCCGGGGAGATGCCAGCACCGAGGGGCCAGACCCAAGCTTCAGACGAAGCTATATGCGCGCCCTGATGGAGTTTGCCGAGAACACACACGACGGCGGCATGTTGCCCTTGGTCGACGACATCGACGCAGACTCTCTGCGGTCAGGTGGTGACGAGGAGGACCAGCAGGTCCATGACTCCCTGGACAGCCCTGGCAGTGAAAAGGCGGTGAACAAGCCAGGATTTGCGTCAAGGATATCGCGGGTCCCTTTTACCTGGGAGCCAGGCGAGGCGGCTGAATCGAAGCGAGAGCCGAGGCGAGATCGACAGGATGGAGACATCAACCCCGATCTAACACCACACGACATCGACACCGCAAGCTTGGTCGACGTGTTCCAGCCCTTTTCCTTCAGTTCCATAGACAACCTCGAGCTGGTACAGCTGCCAGGAATCGATTCAGCTGCCGAGGAAAAGCGAAAACTGTCATCTGTCTCGGTAGGGCTTGGGACAGTTCAGGAAGATCATGCGGTGATCTCTTTCCCCGGCGATCTTGAGGTTGGCATCGCTGTGACGGACTTCGATGCGTGCACGGACAGTGCCAGCGTATCAAGCACTCGCCATCAGCAGAACCCGTCCGTTTCCACGACTGGGCGGCCGTCCACCTCGACGACACAAAGCAGCGGCTCGATGTCGGTAGCCAGCATCCCAGAGGACACGCGGAGCAAAAGGAAGCCGTCTCCTGGGCCGAGACGGTCAGGAGATTTGTTCAAACGGTTTCGAGGGCGCGCCGGTGCGCCCGAAGACTTTATCGAGAGGCGATGCCTCACCCCGCACAGCCTCCTCGCGCCTAGTTCGCAGCACTTCGGGCAGGATCCCCAGGAGGAGTGCGATGATGGAGGAAGCACGTTCCGGAATTTGCTAGGGAACAGCAAGTCAGTGTTCGGTGTGGACTTGGAAGACAGTATCCGCTTAGCGCCAATGAAGATACGGATATCACACCGGGGAAGCAGCACTTCGTACCGGACATTCCCGTTGAGTGTGTACAAGTGCTGCGAGTTTATCCGGCAATCACGTATGCGCCCATCTCCTTACCCCTAAGAGAATATTGCTAACCCCGCAACAGCCATCGACTCAAGCCTCTTCTCCTCACCGGGTGACTCCTCCAACGTCTCTCAGCTCCTCACCATGTTCAACACCCCGCCCTACGGCGAAGACTTCTCCTTCTCCGACCCCGAAAACAGCCACTACACCATCCACGACGCCGGCCGTGTTATCCTCCTCTTCCTCCGGGACCTCCCCAACCCCCTTGTCTCCGCCTCCGTCGTGAAGAGCTGGATCACGCTCGCGCGCTACGAAGGCGCCATCGAGCCTCCTTGCGACCGACCCCTCGAATCGGGCCTCGAGTTCTGGGCTGAGGCACTCAATCGCCTACCAGTCGCGAACCGGAACCTAACGAAGCAGCTGCTAACGCTGTTCGCGTACACGGTCACCAAATGGCGGGACAGCAGGGGGCGGGGCGTCATCACGGACGCAGACGCAAGGAATCTGGCGTCGGCGGTAGCGAGGGCGATGTTTCATACCGAGGAGAGCGGGAAGAGCGGAGAGAGGAGGAGGAATGTGCATGCGACGCTGGCGTTGGCGTTTCTGCTCAAGAAGAGGGGCGAGTATGTCACGGCCATGGGGAAGAGTGAGCGGGGAGAGGAGGGAGTAGAGGAGCCGGGGTTTTTGCCGAGTACGAAGGAGATGTTGGAGTGGAGGGTGCAGTGATCTCTGCGATGCGGTTGTGAGAGGGGAGGGGAGAGGCGGATGGATGGAAAGGGGGGGTTTTGATGCAGAGAGAGGGATACGATTTCTGGATGGGATGCATAGAAAGGAAGTGATTTTAATGATACCCAGGCAGCTTTTGTTTCCGACTGTTTGTTTGTCCATTTATAAGTTAGCTGGTAGTCTTGATACTTCAGACCACCCTATGTCTGCTCGTTGCACTTTTTTCTTAATGTACCAACTAAGCTTAAAGTGTGACCTCTCTTTGTTCCCCATCAGGTTACTGACCACTTGATTCGCGAAATAACCATCTCGCCCGGGCCGCCTCGCTTTATGCAACCCTTCTTCCCCAAGCGACAGCCCCACGACTGACCGCTCAAACCCCCCCAAACCCATTCAGCTCCATATCCCCGACAACCTGCGGATTTATCGCAAGACGGAACTCAGCTGGAGAATTCCCATACAAAACGTCCCAATCCCTCACCCAGTGGAAAAGACACGACCCACAAGGACTGTCCGCCCCAAACGGATTCAGCTCCACGAGCTTACACAAACTCGTCGTCTCATCAAAGAGCATATCAAACGACCATCCCTGCTCCCACATCAGTCGATCCGTCTCACTCCATGCCTCCTCCATGTGCGCCACAATCTGCCGCCGCAACGACCGCGCCCCCTCGGCAATATCAACCATCGCTTCATACCGTCCTGCTCTATCAAGCGCCGCCAGCTTCCACTCCTTGTGCCACTGGTACTGACTAATACCCGTGATCTTCCCATCGCCCGGGCGGCAAAACACGCGGTATTCGTTCTCCGCGCCCATGCGCTTGTCGAACGGGAGGAAGTAAATCTCAATCGTCGGTGTATCTGACGACCTGCGTTCAACATGGTCGTCCCCTTCTCCCTCCACAGCAGCAACAAGCGCACCCCTCGCCCGCATCGAAGTCACTATCCGTAGCAGCACCTCCTCGGGACCATGCAGCGCCCTCCGGTCGGGAAAGACATGTGCGCCGTCCTTGGGGGAACACAGATCCATCTGGCAGAATAGTCCCTCCGGAGGGAAGGTGAGTTCTGAGAGGGAGGGCTGGGTGATTTCTTCGTGGAGATCCTCGGCGTACATGAGGTTGATTCGCCCGGTGAGGATGGAGCCGCTTGCGGCGGAGAGGAGGAGGCGCGCTTGGGAGAGGGTGAGAGTTATTGTTTGTACGGTTGTGGAGGGGCGTTGGGTGCGCCGGGAGCGTAGGATGAGGGGGAGCCAGCGCTTGTAGGAGTAGGGGGCTTCGGATTTGAATGGGCGGAAGTCGGGGGCGGTGATGGTGGGGAGTTCGGCGAGGGAGTGGAATGAGGTGTTGAAGGTGGCGTCGTGAAACGTCCAGAGTGGGTCGATGAAGACGCGGCGCATCTTGTCGGAATTTGGCAGTGGCGGTGGCTCCGAGTCGGCCATTGCGGTGTCTGTGTCCATATTCATGGCGGCGTCCATGTGCGCACTCTCGAAGGTGTCCTCCGTGCTGTCGAACCAATCTTCAATGAGCCAGTGTGTCTCCCAGTACGGCTCCCAGTCCGGCGCCAGCTCTTCATCCACGATGGCGAGGTGAGTGATGTTGGTTTTTCGGGAAGTTGCGAGGGTGCAAAATTGCGATAGATAGAATGGCGGAAGACGAAAGAGCTAGTAGGGTGTGTCGTTTTAACAGTTTGCCACCGAAGGTTTGCTGCAACTTTGGTCAAAAATGGCAAACAAACTTTGCAACTTTTAAGACCTTGATATTTTCATCCGAACTATGACCGCGCCGATAACGAGAAAACCAAAGCATGAACTCAGTACAGCTCAGCCGGCTCCCGTCCATGGGCTGGTGCCTCAACTGGTTCGTGCTTTGGAACGAGCACCTTGACGTTTTCTCGGTCATATCCATCCGCAGTCCACGGCGTGGTCTTGCCCTCTGAAGAAGTCCCGGGCCCGGGTGCCTCCTGTACAGTATCGACACCCGCAAATTTCGCAGCCTTTTGCTTCTTCCTCATCTTGGCAAACCAGCAAAAGCAGAACTAACGCGCCGAGACCTGCGCCGAGGCCCGCGCTGAGAGACGCGGGGACAAATTACGGACCCACTTCCCGTAGAGTTTGCCGTCGGTGCTAGTGATGGTGTGGTGCTGGTGCTAGAAGCACTGGTAGAACTGGGTGATGCCGGTTTATCGCGGATGATGAAATAGGGACTTGAGAAATTTGGCCCCACGGCATCGTCGCGGGCTGTCAGGTCTCGAGGTTCCAAGAGGGGCAACTACTGAAACGCGGCGAACGGCACGTCCGACTCAGATGTTGACGGTGGCAAGGCGGAGGTTGTTATCTTCGAGGCGGGAGTGGTACCGTTGAATGCCCACAGAAGGTATTTATTCAAGTACCTAGAGTGTGAGGTTGCAATCGTATGTTAGGACCGTCCATTTGACACTGGCAACTCGCGGCTGACCGGCCTGTAGGTACCGCTACTGTTACCGTATTAGTGATTCTTACTAGGGAAGCATATTGCAAAGAAATAAAAAGCAAAGCATCTCGACTGTGTGCTTTAGTAGATCGTAACGAGACGTGTTCTCGTCTTGTCTGCCAGGAGGTCTTCCAGCCCCAACTGAGTTTCCGCATACTTCCGCACGTGCAAGATTCCCACACGCAAGTATTGATAGAGATGATCATCCTCCACGCGATCATCAAGGGATGCTGCGCTAGTGTCGCCTCGGTGAATGTCTGTCAGTCTGTCACGCGTCGTAAGACGAGATAAACGAAATCATCACCCGACCAACCCATCTCAAGACAGTAAACTCGTGCGTCAGAGTTTTTCAGTAAAGCAATGGGTTTCAAGGCTGGAGAGGTGTTTTGAACTGTAGGTTGTAGTTGCTGGAAATGGTAATCGTGGTCGGGGTAGTAATGTATGCCGCCTTTGCCGTCGTCGTGGAAGTTCAATGTAACTTCAATCTTCTCCCTGTGGTCATCTGATACCAGCCGAACAGTGTTAATGCTTATCGTAGCGGGTATCACGGAGCCACACAGCACCAGATAGTTTTTGTTCTCGACAAGCTCCCCCATGGGATCAGATCCCACTGGCTCACACCGAACGTCGACAACGCGGCACCGAGACCCATCGAGCTTATCCCCTATATGAATTATCCGAGGTCTGCCGTGGTGGTAATATCTCACTCCATTCCCACGTCCGGCCCTACTAGATGCCCAAGACCACGAAGGGGCACGCCATGGTGTAGCCATGGCTCCATCCCCTTTGTATCTTGGGCGTCCTGGAGTAGATTCTAGAGTTCCTTCGGTAGCCCACAGCAGGTCATGCAGCAAGTTGTCTCGCCACATCCCGGCGACATATTCCGATTTTCGCACAGTTTGGAACTGCCTGACCATGCCCGAGATGGCCGGAAAGATATCCTTGTGCTCACTGAGCTCAAGCCGGCAATATTCCTCGACCAATTTCTGCCAAGAGGCCTCCAGTTCCGGCAGGTCCATGGATTTCCAGACCGTCATATTGTGCGTCAGCTGCTTGGCGGCAAAGGACATGTCATGGGAAAAGAGACACTGGCAAGCGGAGGTTTCGCAACATTCCCACGAGGGCTCCTCCGCGCCGAAATGTAGGACTCGCATGGATAACAGTCTCTCTTGGAGTATCCAGCCTCTTAGCATGGCAGGGGTAGCGTGCGCCTTGGCGTCTAGAAAGTGTTTCGGCTCGAGTCGAGCGTGTATGGTCTGTTCCCTTGGGTTGGGTTCTTGGGATGTGGGTTGTATGGTGATGTTGAGAGTGCGGGTTTGATGCGTCTCTGGGAGGTTTGCGTACAGGCCACCCGACCCATCTTCAGACTTAGTCGCCATAATGGTGAGTAACGCAGATTGATAGATGCTGCCCATCGTGGCGGACTCGATGCGCCAGTCGAGAGTGTCGTCTTGGACTATGCACAGACTGTCGATCCATAGGTATCTGATGCCGAGTTTGCGGGTGAAACTAATGGCATTCTGGAACGTCTTAGGGAGTTGTTGCCAAGTTATTTCGCTCTTATGTGCTTCGATATTACTCGTCAGAGTCTTGATCATTGGGAATTTTTTCCAGCAGTGACTCAAACAAATATAACGCTCGATTTCGCCGCTGGAGATGTGTAATTGTACCCTATTACCCCCTGTGTCAATAACTCGAGTGGGAAGAGGCGCGCTGGCGTACGCATTGCACGCCGTGTGCGATGTCGTGCAACACCGGAGTTGGTCGACAGCCCACGAATGGCTTTCCTCTGATGCGGTACTATTGGGCAAGTCCTCGTTGATTGGTAGAATGGACGGTGTCCCCAGCAGCCAGGTGGTGTCTGCCGCACAAGTTAAAATCTTGGGCAAAACCCATGCCCTCCTCTGTGTTTTGGTGGCTTGTACTGGGCATACTTGGTTTGAGGAAAAGGGTCAGACACGAGTCAATTTCCAAAGGATCGTGAACTCAGTTCTTCTGTTTGAGTTCGGGCTCAGGTTCGGGTTGCCTTGCGGGGCAATCCAAGAGTGAATGGTTCCTCCAGAATAAGGATTGCGGCCATTGTGCGGTCGAATGCGATTCTCTTGCGCTGCCGCCTGTGCGATGATGGTGCAAATGATGCATTTTGAGTCCTTGACCACGATTTCGAAGTCTGGAGCAGTATCGAATGGCCGCCATCGGATGCCATGCAACTAGTGATGTGCACCGAGTCGCACCAACGGCAGACATATGTCGCAGACGTGGGAAATATGGGGTGGGATTGCCAGTATATCGGGTTCGCTGGGAATGGTCGCCATTGTTGAGACACGAGCTTTTCTGTAACCTGCCGCTTTCTTCAAGTCCCGGACAGGGTCTGACTTCGATGGGAGTCGCAACGAGGAAAGTTCCCAGTGCCCGCCAAAGTAAAGCGTTGACTGCCTGGTCGAAGGAAGCGCTCACTAACACTTACACCCTGACTTCTCTGAACAAGGAACAAATAGCAGACGATATTGTCTACTGCTGGACTGTGGTATCGCATGTGTGCCAGTTTCGTAGTTACCAATTGGTCGGGGCGTATCTTGCTGCTCAACGACAGCGGCGCTGAGAAGCTGTTCAAAATCCCTCAATGTGGATTCTTCCCAAACTACGGGCACCAGGAGTTTGCTCGCGCCAGCAGACCTCCGACTCCGCCCCCGTGCTCCCCTACCCGGGCACGCATTGGGCCTCAACTTCGCTGGTTTTAAGGCAACAGGAATATGACACCTGATAAGATCACAAACGACCTGACCCTTCTTCACTTGAAGCGGGCCAATGTCTAACAATCCTCTCTCGATACCCTGGTCACTAGATGCTTCCTCACCCTTTGTTTATCGGTGCTTTCGCGTATCTGAGACGCAAGTCCGTCCCCGGATGCGACAGACCCAATCTCACGACAGGTAGACAGGATGCAGCCTAAGTTTCAGCACCGTCAGCCAACTTCCAACACACTCAGATCCATGATAATTAATGAGCACTCACCAATCCTCGACCCGAAACACCCTCTCCTCCACAACCCTCGCCGCCTCCTCCGCCTGAGGCAAATTAAACTCCCTCCCCAGAAACCCCAGTTCCCTCCTCACATACATCCGTGCCTCCGCAGACGCCAAGACAGACACACCGACCGTATTTAGCGGCCATATGAGAAACCGAGCTGCAGGCGACGACGGCATGCCGTATGACTTTGAAATCATGAACGGGACGCTAGCGAGGATGTGGAGGATGGAATCCTCTGCGGTGGTTCGGTGGCATGCTGCTGCGGTTTCGGTTTCGCCGTCACTGCCACTGCCACTGCCACTGGTATGGGTCGTCCTCTCGACGATCCACTCGCTCAGCCACAGCCGGAGCATATGCAAGATGTTTCGTTGTCGGACGACCCGAGGAGAGGTGAAACTGTGCATGATGCCTTTGTAGGCATGGTGGTCCGCCTCGGGCGAGGGGATCTCGGTAGTGGGGTGCCAGGCCTGGGGCATCTCGTCGATTAGGTGGCGGAGTTTGTTGTCTAGATCGAGGCACTTTTGTATAAAGATGACGGGGTCTTCTGAGTTTTGAGCGGATGCTGCTGTTGCTCCGAGGCGGAGCTGAGCGGACCGGAGCTCGGCGAAGGCGTCTACGAGTGGTGCGACGCGCGTGAAGGCTTTCAAATCTTCGTGTTCTAGGTGGGAGGGGGAGTGGGGGTGTGTGATGCTTTGGCCGAGGAGGGAAAGTTCGCGCGGAACCGGGACGCCGCGCTGGGCGTAGCTGGTGCGGATGTTGGTGATGGCGTGGTGGAAGAGGCGGCGACCTAGAGGCGAGTTGTGTTGGTCGTCGCTGCGGAGCTTGAGCAGGGCTGCGGAGCCTTCGACGTGGGCTGTCCATCGGGCGGGGAAGGCGCGTCCCTTGAAGACGAGGGCTTCGAAGAGGCCCATTAGGAGGACGGCTGTTATTGTGGAGTCTTGGATGGCTTGCTTGGGGTCGTTCAAGGCTGCGTTGATGCGCGAGATGGCTTTGGCGTAGCGGGTACGGGCGGCCTCGAGGAGTGGCTTCGGCTGGTGTGACTCTTGGGATATGCTGGCGAGAGCAGCGGCTTGGAGGGCCAATTGAAGGGTGACATCGCTGGAGACGGACGCGTAATGCAGTGGCAGCCAAGAGAAGGAACCGGACGGCGCATAGCCCACGAGAAAATGCTTGACGAGTATTTCGTCGGGCCGGATGCACAGGCTAACAGCGGACAGTGTGTTTCGTCGGCCGTTTTGTCTCTGCACTTTCTGAGCGGTGCGCTCCGTCTCATCTCGGAAGCACACAGTGCTCGCGTCTCGGTAGCCGGGACACTCCACCCTGGCGCGCATGCACTGGGTACAGGAAGGTGCCACCAAGTCGCACTTCCTGCGCTTTTGCCTGCAAACGAGGCATGCTCGAGAGGGCTTGCCGCTAAAGACCATCGGTCGGTCGGCCTGCGTCGATGCTTGGCACTGCAAAACAAAAACAAACGGGGTGTTAGGTCCGAGGTTCGAATGACCACCACGAAACAGGCATTTTTATCGACAGAGGATATGTTTCGGGCTGCGTCAGCACCTGGTGGCGAAGTGTGGCCTCTAGCGTCGAATTGCCCACCAGAACGGGTAATGACTTGCATCCGGTTTATCCATGGATGCGGGACGTCAGCCCTTCGGCTTCCTCCGCTCCAATCGGTATTTTGTCCGCGACCTTATTCGCTGGCCGACACTCGCCGACATAACTGGGACGCTGACAGCGGCATATCGAAAACTCTTGCTGTTTAGAGTCTGGATCTCGACGATGAAGAAAAGAAGCGGATTTGTGCATGCCGCAGACCTGGATATAAAGCTTCACGCCAAGCCCTCCAAGATGCCATCCTCGCAATGCACATGCACACTGACTTCATTCCGCAACACGCAAAAGCAAGAAAAGAGAAAAAATGGCGTTCAGCACACAAGGCGTCGTCTCGATCATCGAGCTAGTTCTCTATATCCCCTTCCTTGCAGCAGCCTTCATCGTCTGCAGCCGGCACGGATTCCGCCGCAGCTCAGGGTGGATCTACACCCTCATCCTCTGCCTGGTCCGCATCATTGGCGCTGCCTGCCAGCTAGCGACCTACGCAAACCACGACACCGACCTGATCAAAACTGCTTTGATCCTCGATTCTGTCGGCCTATCTCCCCTGCTCCTCGCAACCCTAGGTCTCCTCTCCCGCCTGTAAGTCCGTCCAGTACCTACCTCCTTTAACCTTACATCCCACTAGACCCCAAGCTAATAAATCAGCGTCGACACCACCAACACCACCGCCCCTCACTCCTTCCTCACAACCAAGCACTTCCGCCTCGTCCAACTCCTCATCACCCTCGGCCTCATCCTTAGCATCGCCGGTGGCACATCCGACCCCTCCCCCGCTAGTAACAACTCCTCTGCCTCATCCTCTTCCTCCTCTTCCTCCTCCGACTCATCATCCACCACCAAAGCCGCTCCAATCCTCTACCTCCTCTCCCTCCTCGCCATCACCCTCGGCCTCCTCCTCGCCTGGCGCCGTATCTCTTCCATCCCCGGACGCGAACGGGAGGTCAACATCCTAGCGCGCGGGATAGCGCTCGCATTGCCGTTCATTGGTGTGAGGCTTCTGTATTCGATTCTCGCTGCGTTTGTGCATAATAGTACGTTTAGTGTTGTGGATGGATCGGTGGCTGTGAGGGTGGGCATGGCGCTGGTGGAG
>Ga0247758_1000828_pt1 | contig 26307 bp, 6 predicted proteins | sample UWRJL156409C4_FD_180950 | JGI IMG/M metagenome (GOLD analysis project Ga0247758, IMG submission 180950) | Plant litter microbial communities from Arlington Agricultural Research Station in Wisconsin, United States - UWRJ-L156-409C-4 | ecosystem: Environmental > Terrestrial > Plant litter >... | reverse complement strand
AGGCCACGTAAGTGCTTGTATGACTCACTGGGTTCCAGAGGCTTCCACAGCTCCGCTGTGGCAACTGGAATTCAGGGGGTTTCACCCCCTGATTCCAGGGGGTTCCAGAGGGTTCGGCGCAGTGCGCTGACCCAGTGGACCCACTGGGGCTAGAAACCAACATAAACTAAAATAGTAACTATAAAAGTCATGGTTTTTTCACTTTAAACCTGAATATCTCCCTGTACTTAACCCTAACCCTGAAAACAATGTAAAAATCGGATTCTAAATCATATGATGCATATTAAAACGTATCATTTAATTATGTAAGCTTATAATTAAAAATTATTAAATTATTACTCTAATTTACCTAGTTAGGTTAAAAAAATCCTTTAGTTTTTCACAGATAGAAATAGAAATAGTATAGTGGTAAACAGCGTAATATAAATTAAAGAGGTTCCCAGTTCGAATTGCATTTGTGAAAGTGAAAAAAAAAATTGTAAATTGTAAATTATAGAATAAGTAGAATAAAAACTGTAAACACTATAGAATAAAGCCTTTAAACCCTTTAGAATAGAGCTTATATATAAGTCTTATGAAATAAAGTCTTTAAAAAGTAAGATATATTTTTAATTATTATTCTTTTTATTATTTTTTCAAACTTTATAAAATAAAATATGTGAATCTTAAAAATTAATGCTTATAAACTTTATAAAATAAGATTAATATAATGTAAGATTTGTTTATAAAGATTACTCTTCTTAACCCTAATTATTATTCTTTTTAATGTTTTTTCATCTTTTTAAACAGATATATTAGCCTCTGGACAGGTTTCTGTTACTTTATTTGCTATACTTATTAAAATAAGCTTAATACCCTACGCTAAAATTGCCAGGAGCGAAAGTGAGGAATGGAGCGCCCTGTAGAGTAGCGAAATGACAAACGAAGCGACGCTAGCAATTTTATAATCGCATACATACTTATAAAGGCACTTAATATTCTTATTTTTAATACAACTATACAGTTATAAGGGCTTAATAGCACAGATTTTGTTCCTTTTAATAAAGAGATAAAGATACTACTATTTCTTTATAGAAAGTTATATCTAATTTACTTCTTTATCTCTAAACATAAGCTTATAAATCACGATTTGCTTTTTAATATCCACTTTTTTAACGACACTTAGGTAAATTAAGTACACTTTAGAGATTCTTGTAACGACCTTGCAGGGTCGGCACCTGGGCCGGTGCAGCCCGACGAATTCCCCGCAGACTGAGCAGTGCGGAACGGCCGTACGCACGGCACTACGCACTGGGCTAGGGGTGCAAAGACCCGAAGCCCCTACGACCAATCAGAAGTTGCTCTGTCTGCTCTGCCGCCAAGCCAGGGAGCAGACGGAGCAAGGTACGAAGTACCTCTTAGTTAGTTAAGTATAGATAGCTATAGTTGTGCCCACAACCACCGTGAGGGACTCTGGTTCCTCACGCTAGTATTCAATCGTTCATTTGTGTCCTACTGTTCAGACTTATCTCTGTGTATTATAGTGACAGCGACCTACATTGGCATTAAACTCCCTGTCTAGGAGTGCTAGCTTAATAAGCCGTCTTCGGAACGCCCCTCACCTGTTAGCGTCCTGCCATACGTTCTGTCTTAACTCGCGCTAGTCCTCTCGAGGCCTGTGTCGAGTGCAGGTCGTAATAAATATATAGGAGTTATAGACTTTTAGCTGTAAGTTAAGGATAGGTAAGTGTTTTTTTACTTTTTTAATTACTAAGTAAAGGTTATAGTTAGCTTCTCACTTTTAGTAAACTGTACTGTCTTCTGTTAGTGTTAAGTGTGGATTAGTTTAACTTAAAGGATATTAAGCTGTTAAAGGATATTAATGTTAAAATGTAATAAGTTTAACTTTAATTACTTAAAGCTCTTAATTAAGGTATCTACCTTCCTTTCCATCTTTAGGGTTATAAGATAAGGTTCTTTAGTTTTAATTAAAAGGGGAGGGCTTTTAGTTTCGACCTTTAAAGTAAGAAGGAATTCCTTTAAACTATCCTTAATAGGGGTAAAAAGGGGTTTTAAGGAAGTAGTTACCTTAACTACTCTTTTTAAAAGATTAAAAAGCTATAAGTAAGTAAACTCCTTATTTACTAAATAACTGTTAAATGTAAAGTTAATAAGCTATTCCTTAAACGTATTATAAGTAATAATCTTAATATCTTTATTAGATATATCTTTACATTAGTAAATAATACTTTTAATGAGAGGATTAAGTCTATTATAAAAGTATTAAGTAGTATCCTTTTTAACTTTCCTATACTTATCTGTATTTAACTAAGTTAAAAGTTGACTATATTCTTAAATAATTACAATAAAGCTTAAGGCCTTCTAATTAAAGGCAGTTATAAAAACAGTAAAAAGTGTTAATTAGTCTCTCCTTTTAATAAGGATCTTAATATTTCTAGTACTTCTTTATTTAAATCTTTATAATACTTATTAAATATTTCCAGATAATTAGTAATATATTCTCTATTAAAAAGCTTATTAAGCCCTATATCTTAAGGAGTTAAGAACTGCTCTTACACTAATATAGTGTTTTAATTAATAAAAGATTACTTTAAGGAGACTGTATTATTAAATAAAGTTATTAAGGTTATTAAGATTAACATTTCCTTAATAAGAGCTTTTAACGTTTTAATAAGAAGTCTTAACGGAATTTATTAATACGTTTAATAACTATAAGGGCTTCCCTTTTATAACTTAGTTATAATGTCGGTTTAATTAAAAGAAGACTAATATTCTAAATCTAGCAGTGCTATTCTTTCGTTATAAAAGTACCTTACTATTAGTTTAATTACTTAAGTAACATACTATTTTCCGATTTACCTATTATGAAGAACTCTTACGTTAAGGTAAACCATTAGGATTACTATTATAACATTCTTAACTGATTTTAAGATTATGAAATTGACAGTGTTTTCACTTCTAAACTAAATAGTTAACGTTAAGTCAGATTTAGACTATAGCTAAGTAATAGCTGTAAGGTTCCTTAGTCTCCAGTCTTAATTTCTCAGATCCGTTTAATCAGAGGAATAACATTATTAAAAGACTTTAATAGTGAAGAATAGGACGTATTTTAGTATTAGTAACATGTAACCGCTTTTAATATTTAACTATAACCTTATAATTTCGCTAAGTTCTTAGCTTAACGGAATCTTCCTAAACGTTAAGAACGCACTTTACCTACTTCTAAAGGACTAAGTTAGTTTAATTAGAAAAGGTAGTGATAAAGTATACTGTTATAATAACCAGGTGTTAGGAATCTAAACATTTTATTATTATTATCGTTAGTAATGGCTATACGGGGCTAAACCTGTAACGCTGTGATTTTAATAAGATATTAAGTATCGTTTAATATTAATATTTATTTTAATTAACGATATTTTAATTATATTTAAGAAGCTTTCAGACCAGTTTAGCCTGGCTGTTAAGCAGCTCCCTAACAGAGCCCCCATTTAAACTAGTGCGATGGTATAACAGGGAAAAAACCATAAAGAGAACCACACTTACAGAACGTTATTATTAGCCTGAAAGGCTAACTCCTAAACTACTAGTCTTTTAATTAGAGGGATATAAATGTAACTGACGTAGAAAAACAGATACGTACTTAGTATAAAACAAAACCTAATATGTAACGGTGCTTAGTATAGAACGGAGCTTAGTATAGAATAATAAAGGAAACGTAACTGTGGATTAAGTCATCTTCCTTCAATTAAAGGGCCAGAATATCACTGGGCTTTTAATGGGAGGTTTTCGTGGTGAAAAATCATTAGATCGATTATTAATTGAAAGAAGCACGGTTTAAAGAACCGCGTGGTGCAGCTCCTTTTTGACGGTGGCACGTGCCAGAGAACGCATCGCTATGTACATAAACGGCTACAGTAATATTACACACAGAGCCTGAAAAGAACGACAGGGTCGACCTGAATAAACGCCCCGAGTCAGTAAGACTAGCTAATCTTAATACCTTATATTTGTCATTAAGCGAAAACGACACGCTACCGGCTATGTTTTTTTACAAAATCGAAGCCCTCCCTATTACTGTTAATAAGGCTTAGGTTAAGGTCGCCCAGCGGCATCGTCATCAGATTTAACTTTCTGTCACAAGTGTCAAATCCCTTATACATTTCGACTATGACCTTATGAGTATTTTCCTATGGTTTCTTAACGGAATTTGTCGGCGACTTACCTCAAGTCCGATTCACACCTTACGGACTTATAAAGGCGTCACAAGGTCAAAGGGGTAGTGAATCCCACGTCTCGCTTCTCTTCACAGGCTTCTGTTTCGTATAATCCTATCCGACGATTTAAATCTTATACTTATGTCCTAGCTAGATTACACTAGCTCCCATCCGCTACAGGTTAAAATAATCAGCCATAATCCGCTCCTACCAGCTATTATTATCCCTCAGCACGCAGATATATATACTGCGATCTAAGTTTCCACCCTTAATAAAGCTCGCGAACGGGAACTTGTTACATTCCATATCCTTAATAGTGATAATGGCCTCCTCTATCCACGTACTGGCTATATTACTATACTTTTCTCTAACGTAATCCCTAAACGTATTTAAGCACTAGCTGATATTATTCTTTTTACACACTTTACAGCAGTTCTGGCGTTAGAAGCATTTCCTGCCGTACGTTAAGACAGCGGATCAGCCTCCTTTCGTCTTAATAAACTTCTCAATACCGGCACACATGTTCATCAGTACGGTATCATTAGTTCTTAGGATACTTACCCCTACCGATGGGCCAGCCTTAGCCACGATCCGCCGATTTGGGTTATACATAAACGAGATAATATACGTCTTCATCTACAGCGTCCTTAACGTTAACGTCACACATCCCATTATTGTTCTAATCCCCACACACCACCCATCCCTACCGTAAATCGCCTTAAAAAAGCAGCACTCCTTCTCACAACACTTCGTTATCTTAGGGCACACCCCCTTCCCGCCAGCACAGCACTGCTCCGTCGTAAGATCATAACATAAGTTAGAATTCCCCCCGCAGGGGACCTTCCCCTTAGGACAACACTTCCTCCTGCTATTAACACAGTTATACCCTGTCGGATACGCCCTGCTCGAATTGTCACAGCACACTTCCGTGGTGGGGTTATAACACCCTTTAACACCGTACGCTTTAGTCCCTACGGGACAACACGTCCCGTTAGGCTGGCACATATCCGCCTTAAGACAGGCACGCCCATCGCTACAGCACACTTCCGTCAAGGGGTTATAGCAACCCTTCACTCCACACGCGGTATTACCAAGCGGACAGCAGCCCCCCGGCACGCAGGTCTGCGTCTTGGGGCATATCGTCCCCGAAGACGCGCAACAGGTTTGGGTGGTGGGGTTGTAGCATCCAGACGCGCCGCAGGGGGAGGGGTGCGAGGAGGGACAGCACCCGTTAGCGACGCACATTTGGCCGAGGGGACAGGCGCTGCCTGAGGCGCCGCAGCATGTTTGGGTGGAGGGGTTGTAGCATTTGGAGCTGCCGCATTGGGAGGGCTGTGAAGAGGGACAGCACCCGGAGATGACGCAGGTTGTGCCGGCGGTGCAGCAGCGGGTGTTGGGGCACATGTCTGGGGGTGTTAGAGGGTTGAATTGGGGAGAGTATAGGGGGAGGTGGAGGGGTTTGAGAAAGAAGAGGGAAAGGAGTTTGAAAGGGGAATGGGAAAGGGGGCGTACAGGTTCCTGCGGGGCATTAGAGTGTTTGTCTTGTTAGGAGGTGTCCGATGTTGACGTTGAGATCGAGAGTTGGGTCGTGGATGGCTCGAGAGGTGAGGTTGTTTCCGGCCGGGTTGGAAAGGGGGTTGTCGATGTGGTGCGAGCGTGCGACGACGGCAGCGGTAAGCTCTGAAGGGAGGGAGGGGACATTGTTGGCGAAGCCGGCTTGAGCACCTGAAGTCAGGACTGCCAACAGGGAAAAGAGGAGGATACATGGTTTGGATTTTGGCTTCATAATGTCTGGTGGCGACCCTTGAGGTGGTGAGAGAATCAAGGAAGGCGGCGAGAGGAAAACGGAAAACTCCATTGCAGCAATATGGAATTCCCATCGGGAATTCGAGGGAGTCAAATGCAGTTCTTTGAAATACCGCACACCCAAAGAGGTTCTAATGACACAAGGCCGCGATCAACAGGGTTGGAGCTGAAATGTTTGTTTAGGCTGCTTCGCTTGTCCAAGCCACTCGTCAATCTATAGGGTTTCAATGGATGGTACGCACACCGAGAAGCGAGGAGCTTCTACACCAATGAGAGAGATGGTTGAGGCACCATCACGGAGCGACAATGATGATGCTTACTCGCCAGTAGGTTTCTCTATACCTGAACATGATTGAATTTTCACAAGGTCTGGACATGAAGGTGATGTTCAAAATTTGGTAAATGCATTGACAAACATGATGTGTAACCCTTCAACACTGGGTACCTAACGATTCCGCAACGCCTTGCTGACCACCTACCTACGCTTATTTTCCAGGTATCCAAAGTGCCATACCACAGGTGCATGCCAAAGAGTGCTCAACCCCAACCCAACCGCCCCCTAAATCAAAAATATTTATTCAACAGCATCTTCGCCCCTGCACCCACCGCTCCCGCAGCACCGCCAATAACAGCGCCAGCGGCCGTCCCCAGTCCAGGCACCGCGCTCCCGATAATGGCCCCAACAACCGCGCCCGCCGCTGCCCCCGCCAACACCCCCGTCCCCGCCGCCGCAACTGCGCCCGCGTCCTTGCCGAGGTGTTCCTCTAGCGGCTTCTCCAACGCCTCCTGGACCATGGTGCCGACGGCGGCGCCGGTTGCCGCCCCTGCCAGCACGGCCGACGCAGCAGCGGCACCCACAGCTGTTCCGGCACCGACGAGCCCCTTGGCAGCGGCCAGCTTCGCCCCTGCAACAACGCCGGTGGCAGCCATGCTCTGGACATCCAACCCCGTCTGGAAGCGGTCCCCGGTTGACATGGGTTTGGCGGGCTCGCCGAGAAGGTTGTTCCCCGTGGTGGCCGCCATGGCATCGTTGGCGAGGAATACCACACCAAGGACAGCGGCACCCACTCCGACCTTGCCGGCGATCTTGAGGCCAACTTTTCCTATGCCCTTTGCCGCGCTGACGACCTTGGAGATCCGGCTACTGTTGACCAGCAGCTCCTGCGTCGTCTCCTTGATGATGCGCGCAGCCTTGTTGAGCTGTCCCCTTGCCCCGACGAGCTCCTCGACCGTTTCGTGCACAAACTCAATCGTCCTACCCGGAAATGCCGCCGCGACCTTGGCCTTGAACGCGTCGACGTCCTTGCCCGCCGTGGCCACCTTCTTCATGGTTACGCCTAGATTCGGGCCTGTAAAGCCGTCGACCACAGCCCCGATGTTCTCCGTCGCGTTCTCATACTGCGTAACCCATCCCGCCATACGCTTGTTGAACAGCTCCTCCATCCCCTTGCGGAATTCCCCGTTCTTTTTGAAATACGCGCCGACGCTAACGAGCTTGTGTTCCCAAGCGGCCGCCAGCTTGCCCGTCTCCTCAGCCGTCTCGCGAAACACAATATCCATCTTGGTCCCCGCCGTAGCTGCGCCGACCTTGCCGTAGATAGCCTCAAAGTGCGCAAACTGTGCCGCGTTGCCCGCGCGGTTTTGCAACATGCGCGCAAAGTCCTTTGTCCCCCTGTCGCCAAAGATATTAACGTCCTTGCCGAGCTTGACGACCCAGCTGGCGGAACTGCGCACATTCCGCCAGGCCTTAGCTGCCCAGTTGCGGCGGTCCTGAAGCACCTTTGCCGTCCAGCCGAGGTTGGCATCCACGGGCCCCGCCTGCGTGCCGCCTGGATCCGAGAGCATGATGGGGTTTGAGTGTGCGTAGTGGTACAAGTTCAGCCCGTCGGCGGCGCCCTTGGGGTCCGCTGAGGTGAAGCGTCCGAGCCAGGTGGCGTAGTACCGCGCTCCGAGGTGATAGAGACCCGTCTCGTCCAGCTCTTTTCCTAGGAACCGGTGGCGTTTGGGCACCTCGGTCTGGCCCAAAGTGAAGCGAAGGGAGGAGACGCCGTACGGCGTGTACTCCTCGTGCGAGATGATGCGGGAGTCCTGGTCCACTTCCGTCGTGGCGGATCCTTGGTGGTTCGCGAGCTGGTAGCGGTACACGGTATCTGGCGCTCTGCCGGAGCTGCTGCTGTCATCTTCAGGGCCAACGACGCGGTGATCGATCAGCAGCAGCCGCCGCCCGGACTCGGCGATGCTGAGGCTGTGCGACTCGAAGCTGGTCTCACCACGGCCGTTGAAGCGGCGAAAGATTTCAAACGCCCCGCCGATGTAGATGGTCTCCTTTATTGGGAACGTCTTGCCGTCTGACGTCTTGCGCTCTGTCACCTTGCGCACGCGTTTCCCCGTCGCGTCGTAGCGGTAAGACGTCTGTTCCATGATCCTCTCTCCCTCCTTCTGTCCCATAATCCCCTCTCCGCCCTTCTTGTCCGGGCCCGTCATTGTCTCCTGCGACAACGACGACGCGACCATCCTATCACCGTAGTCATACTCAAGACTCGGGCGGCCTGGCATAGAAGTCATGCACCCTGTAACGCCCGCAGGTCCGTCATATCGATACTCGTCAGTCCTGCGCCCCAGACACGTCCGACTCAGCCGGTTGTTCCTCTCGGACGGAATAATCGCGCTGGGCTCGTCATACTCGTACGACCTCGTCCACCCGCGGCTCTCGGAGGGTGTCTCGTGGTGCAGGGACAGGATATTCCCCTGCGAGTCGTACTGGTATCGCTCAACATAGCGTGCCAGTGCCTTGCCGTCTTGGACGTGGTCGACCGCGCGCCCGAGGTTGTAGCCGCCGTTCTTTGCCACAGCCATCTGACCGACATGTTCTCTGCCTGTTGCCTCAACTAACCGATAGAGTGAGTCGAAAGTGAAGGACTGCGAGGCTTCAACACGATGACCGCGGAAAAAGACAGTCTGTTTCGCGCCGTCTTTGATGTTGGTGATATTTCCAGCGGCGTCGTACGTATATCGCATGTCCTGGATTCGCTCCCTTTGTCCGTGGAGGCGGCGGCGGCGGTGGTGACGTTTGCGAGAAGAGTGCGTGGAAGAACCGGCTTTGCTGCGCTCGCTGTCACTTCCGCTCGAATTGCTGCTGCTGCTTCTACTCGCCGAAGAACCGTCCCTCCTCTTTTTCAGTCTTGTAGTGACGATCCGCCTCACTGCAAATGTGAGCATGTCGAACGAGACCCTCGTCTCCACGCCATTGCCCTGTACCACCCGGGTTCGCTGACCCTTTGCATCGTAGTGGATTGCCTTGATGACCTCTTGCCTGGTGCTGTTGTCACCCACGAGGATTGTCACCACGGTCTGCTGCAGGCCCCGATCATTGTAGGTGTACACGGTCTCAGTTCCATCGGGAAGCCTCGTCCATGTGACGTTGCCCAGGGCATTACTCCGGATAGCCTCCTCGTACATGGTCTCCTCCAGCTCAACCTCGCCACGACCCCAGTCGGTGATGCCCCGGGTGGCTAGGGCGGCAAGCTGCCTCGTACTCTTCACAATGCCTCCCATAAAGTCATACATTGGCGTCCTTGTAGTCCCGCTCTGGTCAAACGCAGCGACGATCCTCCCACGCGCGTTATTTGCCTCGGCGTCTGGAAGCAAGTCTCCGAACTCTGTCTTCTCCAAGAGATACTCATCGTCCCCGTCTTTGAGGTACAGTTCGCAGACCCGTCTCTTTCGATCATAGAGAGGCCGGAAGACTTGGTTTCGACCGTTCCACGTGCGCAAGGTGCATCCATCGACCGCCTTGAGCGACCACTTCTCGCCGTTGTCCATGTGCCGTTCCTGTATTACCTGCCCAGACAGGGAATACGTCATACGGCTAGCTGTGCGGCCCATTGTGTCCAGGACCTGGTGTGGGCGGCCCTGGATGTCGACATAGGTGGCTTGTCGGAGGAACTCGTCCTTTTGAGACTGTCCAGCGGTGGCGGTGGCGGCAGGGCTGCGAAGGATCTCGAACTTGACATATTCCCTCCCCATGGCGTCGGCGAAGGAGATGGTCGGTGTGGAAGCGCCAAACAACGTCGCCTGGGCGGCTCTCTGCTCTTCCACGCCGAGCTGCCCGTCTTTCCGCTGGGCGTACCACGTTGGCAAGTATTCGTGCGCCTGGAATCTTCTGATAAAAACACCCACGTCAGGGTCTTGGCCAGGGTCGGCGATCAGGGCCGTGTCAGTCTTGTCCCAGGACTCGCAGCCCCATGGCGAGAATATGGCCTTGGTCCAAGTATGGTCGGGGCTGATGATAGCCACTGTGCGCGAAAGAGAGTCGTATATGAAGAGGGGCGAGACGCCGTGGATTGCCTTGTCCTGAAAGTGATGTGTGTCCGAGAAGAATGGTTCGTAGTTTCGGACTGGATTTCCTTTGTTGTTGTTGATGACCCATGAGCTGGTCACCCACCGGTGATTCACAGTGGCCTCCTCCTCTTCATCACAACGTATCTCTAGCGAATCTTTGGGTTGTAGTGGGCCTGGCTCACACTGTGTTTTCACTTGGATGGGCTGGCCGGCGCCGCTCAGATACGAGAAACCAACGAAGACCCTCGAATTGGCGCCACTCTCTAGATCGGATACGTGTGTCTCACGGGCGATGCTCGAAGCCCAGTTTGGCTGCGGGTTCTCGAGATGCTTGGTCCGGAAATAGGCGTGCATGTCATAAACAGCTCTCGATGTCGCCTTATTTAGTAGATCTGATCCGTGGATGAGCGGCGCCTGGAAAAAGGATCGGACTTCTTTCTCCGTTAGGTCTACCTTTGTCCCGCGAACATCGTCTCCTTCGGTGTCCTCGGGCTTTCCCCTCGCCGCAGTGGCGATGACCTGGCCGAGAATGTCAAACACAACCTCGTTCCGGTTCCTGTTAACATCCATGACAACGAAGGGGACCAAGAGTCGGTAGTCGTAACCTTGTCGCAGCAGTTCTTTCGTGGGATCCTTCTCCCGTTCACCAACTGAGGTGATATTGCCGTAGGGATCGGTGACGCTCTGCACAAAAAGACCATACTTGTCGTACGTATATACAGTCTCCGCCGGGGCATCGTCTGTATCCCACGGGGTCCGGGACCGATGGAAAAAGTAGAAGCTCTCCTTTGCCTGACGTAACTCCTCTTCGGGAGAATCACCACGGTTTGGCGAGTAAAACGCTTGGCCGCTGTCAGACCACCAGCCATCCTCACCGGGAAACCGGGTATAGGCACCCTCAACCCGGAACACTGTCTCGATTTCGTCTGCTTTGAATTTCCCAGCGTTGACAAACCCCTGCACCTGGCTGTCGGTGAACACGAGCTCATGGTTTTTCCAGGCCAGCATCATGGGCTCAATGGTACCCAACGGTAGCGGCCCCGTGAGGTCATCTTTCTTGAATATGGACCGGCTCTTCTTTGTCATCCGGCGATATGGTCTTGTGGCAGACGGATATGGTCCGTTAAAGTTATCAAATGGCACGTCAAACTTTCCCGAAGACAGTGTCGAGGTAAGCCGATAGCACGTTTCAAACTCAACCCACCGGCAGTCCCGTTGACTCTGGTCCGTCACGGAGTTGATGTTGATCACCTCGTACGCCCTGGACTCAGCCAGCAGTGGCAAGACATAGGCATCTGTTGTGTCGATGTTGTTGGTGTATCTAGTCTCCGTGAGCATTGAGAAGGTGCGATGCTGCCGTTCCCTATCTTCGTCCGTGAGCATGGGATTGGGGTCATCATACTGCCTCCCGTAGTTGATGGCCATTGTTTTCAGAGGGTTGCCGAAAAAGTCGACCTCCAACGTCATGGAATGCTCGACCCTTGGATCCAGCCGCATCTGCGACCCGACGCGATAAAGTCTGCGATCGTAGTGCATTTGCACCCCCTCCTTCGGGCGAACAAAGAAAATAGCATGTTTGTTGCCGGCGAGCGGCTGCCGTTGCTCAATCACATAGTTCGCCTGCGAGACGGTGACGGGGATACTTTCGAGGTCGGTGCCATCCAGCGAGTACAGCTCGGACCGAAGGGCGGATCCTTTTAGCGCTCGGTATGCTTCGTATTGTTCCTGGTGGTTCGGGGTGTATGGAACCGACCCAGAAGGCGTCCGCAAGGAGGAGGGAAGCAGAGTCTCTGAGAGTCGTATCTCTGCCAATCCCGGCTGAAGTGCGAGATCAGCGTAGTATTCTTGATGATAGCATCTCGTTGGACGATGGTCATCTTGATACTGTCCCGTGTGGAACCAAGTCTTGGATAGAACCGGGGGAATATGCGACGCCTCGTCAATGTTGGAGTGGCATCGGGTACTATCGTCGAGGCTGGAATAGTGCTCAGTATCCCAGCTTTCGACCATGCCGAAGCCACGGAATTCGCGCTCAACACCATCAAAATATCCATCATGGTAGGCATACCGCGTGGTAAAGATGTTGCCGCTGATGCGATCTACCGTCTGCGAGCTCTCGACGCAGTGAACAGGGAAGGGCAGGTGTGATTTCCACGGTCGGCCCGCCTTCTTGTCTCTAGCGTAAAATACACTCGAGCTGGCGTAAGAGACCTTGGTTTCTGAACCCATGTTATTCTCCATAGCGACGAGGAGATAAGGCTTTCCCTGTTCCATCAGATCCAGGTAGCGTATCTGTCGTCCGGCATCTCCTGGCAGGGCCGAAGACCAGACCAAACAAGCGGTTCCCTTGCCGAGGAGATCAACCACTTGCACATTTGTCGCGCTGTTGACGGACGGGAAACCATGAATGGGAATTCCCTCACCCCAACCGTTGCCTGAGAGGTTGAGATACATGGTCGGAGTGTCCCCGCCAAGGTACACCAAATCCGTCGTCCCAGTACCGTCCACGTCCGAGAGTCTCAGGAGAGACTGGTTAAACTGGTCGGCATAGTCAAAGGGTGGAGGGTTGTCCATGACGATCTTGCTACCAAAGCGGCCGTACCCAGTGTTCGGCCAGTACGCCACCTCACTCTGCCGAATCCTGACGAGGTCCGAGAGCCCGTCGCCCGTCATGTCGGCCGTGTAAATGGTGTCTACCCCATCCGAGAAGAGGAGTCGAGGCCCCCGATCTTCGTCCAGTGGTGTGTGCAAATACTCTGGATCGCCAAAGCCTTCGCTGCCGCGGCTGCGGTAGACGCACATGAGATTATCGTCAAGCATCAGGACGTCAGCAAGACCATCCCCCGTGACATCGACAAACTTTGTGTTAGGGTCGTTCCATGGGATGCTTGGTAGTGTGGTAAAAGGCTTGAAAGTGTCCCAACCTGAAGGGTCATCCCAGTCCCGCTTGTAGTAGCCCGGTGTTGGCCCGTCAAGTCTTACAAGCTCGATCTTGCCGTCACCGGTGAGGCCCATCCACGTGGTTGAATTCCTAGAGAGAACAGAGCCCGGGACGCGCAACAACGTCTCGGCGGCGCCAAACTCCCCATCTCCGTTATTGGGGATGTAGAGCAAACCGCCTTCAGTTTTTGATACTGCGCCCGCGAGCCCCTGGCCTTCGAGGTCGATAAGCTGATACACCGTGTCGTCGAAGCCAATGGGTAGGTTGGTAAGGAAGTCACTCTCGAGTTCACGAGAAATCTTGGCAGGTTTTGCTTCTAGGTATGTGAATTCTACCGGTGGCAGACTCTTGCAATCGTAGCCACTACCACTCCGACGCCAGGCCTCGTGGCTGATGGACTTGATGACGGTTGTAATTGCGAGCCCCGTCTTCTCATCGCGGGAAACAGTTTCGTACGATGGGGTCAGGGATGCGACGAGACAGTCACGGCCGATACCGGGCTCGTTGGGGAAATGATGGAACATGAGAACGCGCCGACACAGGCGATATTGTCGGATCTCGAAGCCAGACCGGTGCGAAGAGAACGGATCAGATCGGCAGGGCCAAGGGCGACACTCAACAGAGGTGGGTATAGTGTCGTGGTGCTCTCCATAATCAAAGATGACCTCGAACAGCCAATCTGTTCCGTCTTCAAATCTTGGGCTGGTCCGGGGGATTGTGTTTCCGTATCTGATGGACTTGAGATATCGATGTGCTGTTCGAGCGAGTGCGGAGCGGTGTGATTCGTGCAGGGCATCAGTATAGACACCCGCAGAGTCCTCGGATTTGTATCTGAAGAGGATCACGTTGCCTCTCTGGTCGAACGTCTGGGAGGGAAGCCACTCAAAGACCTGCAAAGGATTGTGAGGGTTGAAGACTCGGCAGTTATCCGAGTCTCCAAAGATGGTTGTCGTGTTGTCGGGAGCTGTGACCTCCCAGTGCGATGGGCCAATGCCATTTTCCCGCATCTCAATGAATCGGAGAACCCTTTGGAAAGTTCCCTCGATCCGAGGCTGGTAGACGAGCACGCGGAAGACGAGTCCTCCTTTGCATCGCACCTCGACTTTTGGCCTGCCGAAAGCATTTAGCACAGGCACTAAATCTTCCGAACCTGAAGCGAGGAACACGTCGGATTCATCCATCATGCCGTCGTCCATGTACCTCGGGATTCCCTTGTCTGTCTTTCGGCGGATCGACGATGTCGAGAGCGACCAACCCATTCCGAAAGGCCCATTTCCAGAGCCGGAATCGTACGACAAGCTGAGCTGCACGCCGTTGCCATTTCTTCCAGGGCTGGTCACGACGGGAACTTCAAAACTCGCTGTGCCCGTCGCCGGATTGACCGAAAACTTCTCGCCAATGCCACGAATAGACCCTCCCGCTTTGGGGAGAGAGACGGATGGGAAGGAGAATGGTGAACTACCCATGGGTGGCGTATTGTTGTGATCGTCATTCTTGGACACGGATGCATGTTGCGATTGGGGCACATTGGTTGACGATGATTCTCCTTGTTGTTGTCCCGCGCTCTGGCGTGGCCCCGATGGCCGGTATGGCGGGCCTCCAGCGCCCGAATTTCCATACGTCTTCGTGGGAAGCATCGTTCTTGCTGGCTCAGGTTGTTGCTAGTTGTCGATGCTGGCCGGCCATGAGGACAAGATACCGGAATACTAGTCCCATCAATGGCAGCCTGGATTCCGGGCAAGATCGGCACCAGGACCACCAGACTTGGCGGCGGGGTTTCATTCGGCGAAGTGTGGTCGCTGCGGCTGGGTCAGCTGAATCAATAAAACGTCGGGTGAACAAGTTGACCGGTTGGGCAACATCGACACCTCACTCGTCAAAAGGCATTTGCTGTTGCGGAAAGGTGCATACCCGGAGTGTGGTGGCACCTCCTGGGCAGTGGCTTCATTGGGCAATTGAACGCCACCAGAGGTCAAAGCCGCTTCAGCCGTCGGACATCCCAATCACTAGCTCGGTGTGCCAATATCATCATCATGAGACACAAACACCTTGCTGTAGTGAATCTGGAATGCTTGGAGTGGTCCAAGCTCCAGCGCTTCCAGACCTTCGCCTAGATAGTTTTCGCTCTGCCACTAGATTCTTTGCGGGGCTTTTCCACGCTTCCACCTGCCTTCCAACACGCCTTCCTCATCGGGTGAACGATAACTGGACCCATCGACACCAATCTACATTCAAAGTCCACCAAGAGCAACAACAGGTCCTCGCAGATCTCGTCAACAAACAGGCCAATTCCTTATTATTAATAACCACTCCCTTTCATACCATTATCAAACCAGTGCTTGTGCGGACTTCCAACATGACTTTTACCCTGATCCTCGTGAGAGTCATCCCAAGCAAGCCCGTGTCCCCATCGGCCTTTCGTGCAGCGTTGCAGGACCTTGTCATCACAGCCTACGACAAGAGCGTTAGGCCGGGACCGGATAGGACGCTGGGGACAGCATCTGGCTTGACTGGCCTACCTGACACCACCGCAAACCCCATTGTAATCCCGCCGCTAGTTGTCCACCATGATCCGGCGCGATTCGAGAACAGCATTATCCAGCATCTCAGGCCAACATTTCTCACGCCCCTTTCCATGGCCACAGCCGTAATAATCGTCGACCCTGCACAAATTGGCGATCATCTCGAGTATCCGACATCAACTTCTTTTGACGTCCGTCTTGCCTTGACGCAGCGCAATGGCGGAAATCCAGGCGCTATCGTCAGCAACTCTGTCATCGATTTTAACATCCAGACAGCATCTCCAGATCTCGGTGTTGGCATTGATCAATTTGCGTACATTCAGGCGCCGACAGACATATATCTCTCAGTTCAGATTCCCCAAAGCACATTGCCTGATGGCACTGGCCTCATCAGCTTGAGCCGGGATGGGCGCCCGCCCAACTTTGACGTCCTTCGAGAGGCCATCAACAAGGTCCTCGCCACGGATCAAACCGCGGGGACACCCTCGATTGAGACAATGACTACATTTCTCACTGCAGCTCAGGCTCAGCAGATCGCCTCGGAGCTGATTTACAACCGAATCCTGGATCCGCCCCCAAAGCCGCCGCTGCCAACTGCGAACCCGATTGGGCCCATCGGCAGTCCCATCTTCGAGGACCTGTTCACTGACGAGGGACAGGGCGTTTCGGATGAGGTTGACCGCATGAGACAAAAGTTCGAGGGCGAAAGAGCCTCATATCATGCTCTGCGGGACTCGGATGCCCTGCAGCTGGCCAACCACGTGTTCAGCCTCGTCACGGCTGTCCAGGCCGAGCTCTACACCATTAGGGAGGGGAAGAGGGCTGTTGTGGAGGTACCCATCAAAGCGACTGCCTCGCATACATCATCCAACAGTTTCCCCAAAATCTCCCTCTCTGGCCGTATCGAACCGCCTGGGAGGGATGCGTTGACGCTGGACCCGGCATTTATCGTCCCGGCCCAATTCTTCTACGCTCTAACGACCTCATATACCTTAAATCAAGATTTCGAGAGCCGCATCCAAGTCCTTCTGACCAGCCCGTCGAACGTGCTCCAAGGTTTTATGCGACAAGCCATCGACGCGGGTGCCATCAAAGCCCCGAATGCTGACGGCGTCGTGCTCGCCAAGACAACCCTCACCTCCAGCGGCGATGTGGTTATCAACCAATTCCAAGCCGTCCGGAGAATTGTTGCACTGCAGCCATTTGTGCCCGCTGCCCCCGACTCCGTGGTCCAGCCGGCAAGGAACGTCGATGTCCAGAGCTTCGTCGTCGATTGGCTCTCCTACTCAGGGACAGATGAGAAGATGCTCTTGGATTTTTGGACCCACCAGTTTTCCACCAGGCAGTACCTGGGCATGGTTCTTGAGATCATCGCGCCCAACGAGGAAACGCTGATTTCCACCATCCTGAGCTCGCTGAAGACGCCGGCAGGTACGGTAGTCGCGAACATCGACGATCTCCTCAAAATCACCGAGGACGCTTGGTTGGCCTTCTTCCGGGCGAATCAGAGTACGAACATTCTCCCCAAGAAGTATCTGCTAGGAGACCTCGCGACCAGAGTCCACGCGTTTGTCATGGACATTGCCAAGGTGCTCTTCGTGCCAGCCTCGGCTCAACAGGTTGAGACAAACTTGACGTCTGGGGTTCCCTACCTGGATGGGGGCTTTGATAGGGACGTGCTAGTGCGGTTCCTTGCCCAGTTTACGGAGTTCTCGCTGTCGAGCCCATTTGACGATGCGAAGAGGCAGGCGGCGCACGAGGCTGCGCTGCAGATATTTGGGGGTGACGAGAACGTCGCAGGCTTCGTGGTAGGGGCAGTGCAAGAACTATGGACTTTACATCAATTGACAGCTCTGGGAGGTATGTGGATAGTCTAGTTGCCTCGAGTTCCACTACGCCGCTGCAAAATTCTAACAACTGCAGAAGATTTGGACCCGAAACTTCGTTTCTCCTACATGGAGGCTCTCCACGCCAGAGGTCTCACCACCGCAGCGAAGATCGCGGAGATTCCAAAGGCCTCGTTTCCCAACGCTCTTGTCGGAACAGTGGCGTTCCAGCACGCGGCCGAGATCCATGAGCTTGCCGGGCGCCTGCCATTGGATGACGGGCCCGGCATGTCCTTTCACCCCGTCAACAATGGAGAGCTGGTTGACTGTGTCCCTCCGTGCCACCTGTCGCCGTTTGGGCCAGTACAGTATCTGTACGACATACTGGCCCTTTTCCAAAGCCAAGTGCATCTACGGGACGAGCTCGCCTCCAGGCGTGGCGACTTTGGTGGGCTCCTGGTCACCACAGCAAATCTGGATCTTGCTCTGCCTGTGGTAGATATTGTGAACGAGAATCTCGAGGCATTTGCGATGGGGGTTGACCAGGAATCCCACGAGCTTCCCATGTTCAACACGCTCGACGAGGGACTAGTCGACCTAGATATTACCGGTACCGACAAGCTTCAGACAGCTGAGTGTCTGACACCGACTGATCTTCTCCGGGCGCTTCCACAACACTCAACGCCGCACCAACCCCCGGCGAGTCCGAGCATCTACGACAAACTCAAATCAGAAACCGGTACGCCCAACCTCCCCTATTCACAGGGTCTGGATATCAGCCGTGTATACCTCGAGGCCATTGGTGCCTCTCGGTTCGAGACAATGCGCTCGTTCCAGAAAGACATCACAGAACTGCCCCAGGACGCGTCCAAGGAGCCGGACTCCTTTGACAAGACCCTATGGCGTTTACCCGTACGCCACGACATCGCCATTGAAAGCTTGGGAATCTCACCAGAAGAAGCGGCATCCACATTCGGCGGCGCGATGCCCACCTCTGAGGCGCTCCAGCTCCTCGGAATCCAGAGTAACAGGGCAGTTTCCCAATCCTCTCAATCGAGCGAAACTCAAGTGCCGTACCTCTTGAAAGTACTAGGTATTTCGTACTACGAGTTCCTTGAGCTCCACAGTAGCGGAATCGTCAAGTTCAGGCTAGACACGCGCCCGCCGACAAACGAGTTCCCGGCTTGTCTGCCGTGCTATGCCGAGACGCTACGCGTGCAGTTCGACGGGGACGCGCATTTGGGAGAATTGGTCAAGCTAGCCACTTTCGTCCGGCTATGGAAGCGGTTGCGCCAAAGATGCGGCCAAGGGAAGCTTTCAATGAAGGTCCTTGCGGATATCTGCACCGTCTTGAAACTCTTTACTGAATCGAATGTCAACAAGGAGTTCTTGGTGCAATTGGCGTCGCTTTTGATGCTGAAAGAGACTTGGGGCCTGCCGTGGACAGGGCCATGGACTGGTAATTCGGTCTCCTTGTCTCCAGGAGACGAGCGAACGGAGCTCCTCGCGCTCTGGTCAGGCGCCGGCAAAGGCACACGCCGGTACCAATGGGCGATTGAGGCGCTGCTCGACGGGGTAGAGCGATGCAGTTTGGCGACGTATCGCTGTCCAAAGCGGCCGGCGTCGTGGCGAACGACAGTCGTGGCGAAGCTAGACGAGCTGGCCGGACTTGTAGGTTTTGAGGAGACCATACCCTGGAACAAGAAGCCTACGTGCACGATCCGCTTTGTCGAGATTCTTTCCAAGATGTACGCATCTCAGTTCACAACGGGCGAGATAATGTTCCTTTTCACGACCTGGGACCACCTCCGTGGGGACGACCCGTACATGTTTACCGAGGAGGACGAGTCCCTCGATGACCCGCTGAATGTGCCTGAGGATGATCAAGTTTTTGGTCTCTGGTCCCTGCGCAGAAAACTGTTGGAAGTTGACATCAGCGACGAGGAAGCGAGCAAGTGGACGTGGACGCGTATTGAAGCAACCCTGCACGAGATGGGCTACACGCACGCTTCTTCCAGCAGCAATGATCCCCTCCGCTACTTCGCAGACCGCTTCTTCCCCGAAACCCTCGAGCAGGAAGGATATGGACCCATTCCCTTACAATCCCGCCGCTTCGAGACACCCATCTCACCATCCCAAACCTCGCGCCAAATGTGGCAGCAGCAAGCACCGGACTGCTCCCCTTTCCGCCTCGATCCCACACATCGCAACAACACCCCTACCCCAGGCACCCCTGCCACCGCACATGTAGTTTTGTGGACGGCCCTTCCCCTCAGCAACCAAGACGTCCTCCACGCTCTCCGTGAACTTCGCCAGCTCAACCCAGCCGAAGCCGAAGCGGTACGTACACTGTACAGTGCCCCTCGGGTCGCCCTGGCGCCATTTGCGCTGCTGTTTGAGAACTTTGAGAGGGCGGTTGAATACCTGATTCAAGAGCCATCTGAGGAGACACGGTGGAGATTTTTTCAGGGACAAGTAGCGAAGTTTGTGCGGCGGTGCTGGGTTCTTGCGAAGCATTTGCACGGGGCGGTTTCCGAGGCGACGGGGACGACTGGCTGTGGTTGTGAACATGGGAATGGGCATGGGAATGCGTTGAAGGGCGGAGAAGTGCAGTGGAATGGAGAAGGAGACGGGTGTGATGGGGTCAAGGCCGCATGGACGGTTTTGCTGCATCTCGTCGCCGACGAGAATCGTGCGAGAAGCCCATGGGAAAATGCAGATGACTCGGGCACACCGCCGCGGGAGTTTGACTATGATCCTGACCTGTCTGGTGGCGCGTTCGCAGCCCTTTTAGGACTGACTGGTACGGGCCTTCTGGGGGCGTATCGTGGCAGTACAAGCAAAGAAGATACCGATACCTCTTGGATCGAGATGAGGGGGGGTATGAGCGGATGGGGATCCGCCAATAATCACTGGAATACGCCTGTCATCACGGTGATACCCGATCTTTCCATCTCGGCCGGCGTGGGTCAGCACCTCATCGCGTCGTTCAAGAACGGCTTTGCGCTCAAGCAGGGATCGGGTGACATACTCTCCGGCGCCGAGCCCTTCTCTGTCACCTGGACGGGCGCACTCCTCATCGAGGGCGACGGGCACTACCAGTTCGCCATGAGATGTCCGCTGCACAATGATGACGGAAAATGCCACTGTGAGAAGCACAAAGAGTGGTCCGTTACCATTGAGCGGGGCCACAAGAAATGGACTCTTCTCAGACAGGGGATGAACAGCGGCAGAAACGACGAGGACCGAGCTGTGCCTGGCAGCTACTCCAAGCCGTTGTCCCTGCGCCGTGGCGCCTACGACATTACTGTCCGGTTCCAGCAGCCCGAGCCTAACTTTGATGACACGGATGACCTACGGAGGTTCCACACGGGATTTGTGCTTCAATACAAAGGACCCGATACGGGAGACCGCCTCGTCGAGGTGCCTATGAAAGCCCTCTACGTCAAGAAAAAGGATGGGCCGTTTGGGTTGATCAACGAAGAGAACTCGCGGGACCACGGGGCTGGCGCCCCGGGCGCGCACGGCCGGTACGTCCCGTCGCTACGGGACATCCGACGCACTTATCAGCGGGCATTCAAGGGCGTCTTGTTCGCCCATCGCTTCTGCCTCTCGGCGTGCCGGAGCAGCAGCGAGTGGCAGAGCGAGCTTGGCTACCTTCTTGGGCACGGCGACAAGTTTCGAGGCGTCTCGTACTACCTCGAGAGCAGTGCGTTTAAAAGCCACCAGGCAGACCTAGATTTCAACTTTCTGCCTGTCGGCGACGCCTACTTTCCGCCCGATTCCGGGTACGCATATGAAAGGGTGGCGCCGAGTTGGAAGCGAAAGGCAGCATTGTTTGCCTGGTTTGAGCGAGTCTTTGACTATACGCGTCTGAGGCAGTGGGTCAGGGAGGTGTGCGAGCCGCCAGCGTGGCAGCTGTTCTACCACGCCTACTCGGACTCGCCGCAGCCCACGTCGCACCTCGTCCGGTTTCTCGATATTGAGATCGCCCTCTCAAAGCAGGCGCTGGAATACTTCCATAGCGGCAGCGTCTGGGAGGTTCCGGTCGTGGATCTCAGCGACGAGCGATGGGCGACCAGGGTTTGGCTGGCAGGACGCTACCTACGCCGCCTCAGAAAACACTTCTACGCTACGACGGCAGAGCTTACCTATACCAGCCCCGCCCTCTGGGCTTCGAGCCCCGATGCCAATGCGCAAATAGGCGGCACGACCGGCAACGCCAACTTGACGCGCTTTGTACAGCGTTGCTCTCTTGGGGCAAGCGACGCTCCACCGCGGCTGCGTCTAATCATTGGACTAAACGATGGTCTTCGGCTGCGAGCGCGGGAGGCCCTGCTCGCATATCTCGACTTCAAGGGGTTCCCGCGGAATGTGCTCTCCGATCGGCTGCTCCTCGACGTGGAGGCAGATATAGACGAGACGACCACGCGCATCGACGATGCCGTCGCGGCCACGCAGCGCTGCATGCAACGTCTCATCCTCGGCCTCGACAGCTCGTCGTTCAAGCTCGGCGCTGACGTCCTGAAGCGGTGGGAGTGTGAGCTCTCGTCGTTTGACAAGTGGCAGGCTGCACAGCGGCGGAGGTACTATTTTGAAAACTGGGTTCACTGGGAGGAAGAGAAGAAACTCACGCACTGCGAGGGCTTCCAGTCTCTCAAGAGGGCCTTGGGCGCGGACGTTTCCACCATCTCAGCTCCTGTGCGAGGTCAGTTCTGGGAGCAGCCCCGGCTCCCGTCGGCCCCTGGAAAGGTCAGCATCTCTAGCTCTCAGTCTTTTACACTCACCGGAAGCGACCCGCTGCATTCTCGTGACGAGGGGCTCCGTATCCTGGGCACCCCAGACCACAGTGCAAGGCCAACGTGGCTTGCAGCTGTCCGCGAGTCAGCGTCGGTGGTAGGGCGTCAACGGGATAAACATGAACTCGCCACAAGCAAGGTCGAGGCATCCAACGCCATTGTCACGGCTGATCTTGCATCTCTGGACGCGGTCCCTCTCTGGATACAGTCCGCCGTTCGCCTCGGAACTCGGTTCTTGAGAGTGGCAGCTTCTAGCGTCGCCCCCGGCGTCCCGTATGAACTTCCAGGGGACGTGTATTCATGCTGTGAATGCAAGAGGGACCACCCGCCGATCCTTGACGAATATTACTTTTGGCTCGAGGATGGCCGTCGCTTTGATCCCGCAGATGCCCCCGCGCCGCAGAATGCAGACTTGCACGCCAACACTCCCCGAACAAATCCACCCACGGACAGCAGAGGCCCTCAGATCGACCCCAGGACGCGGGAGGCCGACCCTACATCAGACTGGGACGCGCCGACGGCGGAGATGCTGGCGTGGAAGACCCAACCCATCATCTACCTCCGCTGGACGCGGGTTCATATGGGCCAGCTGCAGGATCCCCGGCTGTCGTCCGAAGGCATCCCTCTAACTGAGACGGACGCCGCATCTGTCAAACTGGATATTGCGGGGCGGCATTTTGACTCTCTGTACTTCAGCGTTCTCGGAAGCTTGCCAGAGGGTAAAGGGTTCAGATACGACATTGCTACCGATGCGGCTGTCGTCCTGCCAGAGGCCGTCAAGAGCAGCGATCCGCCGGCGCTGCGGCTTCCAGAGTCTCTCACGGCCTCCTTCACGGCCTTCCCATTCTTCTTGTACTTTGCTCCAGGTGGGCCGCTGGCTCCTGTCCAAACCCTGAGCACCTCTCTGGTAGTGGCGACATCACTCCGCGCTGACTGCCGCTACGAGGAGGCGTGCGAATGGCTTCGACTAGCGTATGACCCGCTAGGCCGAGACAATACCTGGGCGCAATGCCAGTCAAGGAGCGTTCCTCTGCCCGAGGTGAAGGAGAAGAAGGCTGAAAAGGAGGGCGGAGCGTCCTCTTTCCCGAACAATGACCTGGATCTGTTTGCAATCGCAGCGGATGGCGCTAATGGTCGCGTGGAGGAGCCAGGTGCTTCTCGTACTAGACAACGCGCAATTTTGGACCTCCCCTGCTGTCCTACATCCCCGGTCAAGGGCGCCAAGGCACGGGGCCGGGCAGCGGTGTTGGAATATCTCGAGACGCTCCTCGATTGGGCCAATGCCCTCGGCTGTCGAAACTCTCTCGAGGCTTCGCAGCAAGCCTTTACCCTCCTCGGTGTCATCGGCCGCGTTTTAGGTCCAGCTCCGGGTCGAGTCGATGCTGCAGATGGGACCCAGGGGAAAATGACCCTCGCGTCTTTTCAACCGTACGCAGCACCGCTCAACCCGAGGTTGATGGCGTTGTACGCCGGCTCTGAGGATAGCCTATCATCGCTGCGAGCCACGCTCAACAAGGGACGCCTCCGCAATGGAGCTCTCGGGCTGGATATGGCGCATTTTGGCTCGCATCAGAGAATCGAGAGCACGCCAATGAGTCCGAGCTGCGACGCCGCTTGCTGCTTTTCTTGCTGCCACCCTTATCGCTTCAGCTTTGTCCTGCCCAAGGCCATGTCGTGGGCCGCCCTGGCAAAGACAACGGCAGCGTCGATGCTGTCAGCTATGGAGAAGGCCGATGTCGAGGCGCTATCGTCGCTCCGACTTGCGCAGGAGCGACAGATGACGGAGCTCGGGCTCGAGCTGGCCAAGAACAACTATCGAGCCGCTGACTGGGATGTACAAGCACTCGATAAGCAGATGGCCAACGCAATCACGCGGCTGGAATATTATCAGAGGCTGATCCAGAACGGGCTCAATGCGGGTGAGAACGCACACGTCTTCACCACAGGGGCGGCCTCGGCCAGCCGCACCAGCGCCACGGTTGTCGATGGCGTGGGACAGGGCATGGCTTCGGTGCCCGACATGTGGCTGGGAATTGCGGGCGTTGCAGGGTCGCCGTTACAGTTCCAGCAGATGCCCATGGGTGTCAAGTTGGGGACGGGCTTCGCGGCGGCCGCGCGTATCCTCAACACGATGGCCGATATCTCGACCGCCACGGCGGGCCTCGCTCTCACCCAGTCCGGCTGGGACCGCCGAGAAGATGAGTGGCAGCACACGGCTGACACGACGACGATTGAAATCCAGCAGATCAAGAGGCAGCGGTTGGCCGCGCGGCGACGCCTCGACAACGCTCTGCGCGAGCTCAACAACTCGCAGCGCCGAATCGAGCACGCCGCGGAGGTCCAGGACTTTTCGCGCGATAAAACATCGCGCTATGAGCTGTACCTGTATCTGCAGCAGGAGAACGCGGCCCTCTATCGCCAATGCTTCGAGGCGGCCCTCCGCACGGCGCGCGAAGCGCACCAGGCCCTTGTCTTCGAGCTCGGCGACACAAGCCTGGGCTCCTTGATCCCCAGCGAGGCCGAGGCGTGGAACAGCCTCCACCAGGGGCTGCTCGCGGGCGAAAAGCTCGAGCTGGCGCTCTACGCCATGGAGCGAGCGCACATGAAGAAGAACTGTCGCGAGTATGAACTGCAGAAGCACGTATCGGTGCGCCTGCACTTCCCGGCTGCCTTTGTGCTGCTCAAAGCCACAGGCCGCTGCGAGCTGGACTTGCCCGAGTGGCTGTTTGACCTCGACTACCCAGGCCACTACATGCGGCGCATCCGCTCCGTGTCGCTGACGGTGCCTTGCGTCGCGGGACCCTACACAGGCGTACACTGCAAGCTCCAGCAGCTCAGCAGCACCATTCGCTTCCGTCCCCAGCGTGCCATGCAATCCTCTTGCAAGTGCTGCCATCCGTCACCTGCAGGCAAAACTCCTTCCCGAAGTAGCGCTGCTGTATGTCTCAACGATGCCAACGTCTGGCGCCGCTACGCCGGCACCGAGGCTATCGCCACGTCGACGGGCCAGAACGACGGGGGCCTATTCGAGCTCAGCTTTAGCGATGCACGATACCTGCCGTTTGAGTACTCGGGGGCCGTGTCGCGGTGGCGCATCGAGCTGCCGCCCGACAACAACCAGTTTGATTTTGACAGTCTGAGCGACCTTGTGCTACACATCAACTTCACTTCCCGTGAGGGCGGGCCCGAGTTTGCGCGAGAGAGCAATGCGCTCGCGCAGATGCATGTGCCTGGCGATGGATGGCGGTTCTTTGATATACGACACGAGCTACCCGAGGTGTGGAATTTGTTGAGGAAAAACGGGGCAGAGTGTGAGCGTTGTGAAGGGGGGAGGAAGTGGAAGGGCGGAAAGGGGGAGGATGATGGTGGCCATCACCACCATCACGACCAGCACCCGCCCCACGGGAGGCCCTCACCACAGCCGGCCCACCCCAAGCGCGAATTCGCACTCTCCCTCACCCGGCAAAAATTCCCCTTCCTTACCGGCCGTCGCCGCAACCTCGTTCTCACTTCGCTGCACCTGCTCCTTGACACGGGCGCCAATGCCAAGGGCTGCCACAACGACATGGACCCGCTTACCACAACAATCGTCTTCACACCATCCTCCTCGCCGCGCCATCACCCGACCGGAGGAACAGCGTGTGTTGACACGGAGGACATCCTGCTCGTTCGCGTCGAGGGGGGGATGCTCAAGGGGAGTTTGGTGTTGAAGACGCCGGTTGCGTTGGAGGATGGTAGAGGGGAGGGAATGGTGGGACGTTTCAGTTTGCCGTGTGAGTTGAAGGGACTTTGTGGCGCGTGGTTACTTTGTAGTTATCGGAGTCAGGATCGGGAGTGTAGGGACTAAGGAAGGGGGGG
>Ga0247758_1000826_pt1 | contig 26337 bp, 26 predicted proteins | sample UWRJL156409C4_FD_180950 | JGI IMG/M metagenome (GOLD analysis project Ga0247758, IMG submission 180950) | Plant litter microbial communities from Arlington Agricultural Research Station in Wisconsin, United States - UWRJ-L156-409C-4 | ecosystem: Environmental > Terrestrial > Plant litter >... | reverse complement strand
GGGGGGGTAAGGAGGCTGCGTCGATTGACGTTGTAGAAGGCGTTTGCGATTAGTGGGTCGACGCTGGGTAGCGAGGCCCGCTTCGTCCTGTCGAGGCCGTCACCCATCGCGAGGCATTCTGTGCCATCGTGTGGTGCTTTTGCGATTGCACCTCGCGCGGGCTTGTGCTCTTGTGTTGTAGGATTCTGGCGGGGTGTGCCAGAGCAATGGTAGCAGAAGGTGTAGCGCGTCTGGTCTAGGTGAATAGGTAGGTATTGGGGTATTGATGGTTAAGGAGCGTTGAGAAGAGCAGTGTGAAAATGATTTAAGATTGAGGAAGAAATGGTGCGCCGTTCACTGCTGGACATGCTGCTCTCTTGGGTGGGGCCAAGGTGGTTGCTCTTTCCATTTGAAATTCTGCGAAATCGGCTCAACAGAAGGGACCACCTCCGTGCCTCACTTCCACCAGCTTGCTGGGAATTACCGCGCCCGCTAGACCACACAGCTCAAAGATCCCCCATCAACATCGACTCCCCCTTCGCCTTAGCATCCAAAACCCTCGCCACGGCATTCATCCACGCCGCCAACCTCAACCCAGCCTTCGCCACCCGGTCCTCTACCACTTTCGCATTCTCCTCATAATACTCCTTACTCAAATCATTATTCTTCACCCACGCCTCGCCATTCTTCATCGCATTCGTACACGTCAACCGGTTCGACTCCGCCGCATACGCCAAAATGCATCCCGGCCCCTGCAAATCCGCGCAAACCCCCTCCACCCCGCCCTCACCCCCCACCTGCTGCCGCTGCCGCGCATAGACATCCCCGGCCCACGCCACAGCTGCCGCCTTGTCCTGTGCGGGCGTCGTCTCCTCCGGCAAGCCGCGCAGCTTCCGCGGGATGGCGCTGTCCCAGATAGCATGGAGGTTCCACCTCCCGCCGGGGCACGGCGCAACCGAGTCCCAACACACGGGGCGCACCATGTTCCCGCCGAGCTTGAACCCGCTCGCGTGCATGGGCTGGTGCAGGTCGCCGAAGAAGTGCAGGAGCCACATGGTCGCGTTGCGGCGGTCGATGGACGGGCGCTCCGTGTCGAGCAAGATGGAGGTCTGGTTCATGATGGCGGCGATGATGCAGTTGGAGGCGACGCAGTCGAGCGTGTAGTTGAGCACGCAGATGTGCTTGTCGGGGTCGTCACCCTTGGGGTTGATGAAGTGCCAGTTCTTGGACCACGGCATGTTTTCGCTGCCGCGGATGGTGTCGGCCCAGGCGGCGGCGTCGCCGATGTCGAAGGTCGAGTTGAGGCCGATGAGCGCGCCGAAGGTGGCGTTGGCGGAGGCGGTGAAGTATTTTTGTGCGACGTACCCCACTGTTTGGTGGCCGAAGCCGTCCCAGCTCAGCGCGGGGGTGGCTGCGAGGAGGGCGAGGGCGAGTGATTTGAGCATTTTGAGGAAGGTGGAGAGATGAAGGTGGATGGGATGTCGGCGGTCGCGATGTTTGGGGCCGTGGTCCGTTTTATCACTGGCGCCCGGCCAACGCCGAGCTATCGATTTCAGCTCGCCTGATGCAGCCATGCGGCTGGCGCTAAACTTGATGCGGGCGAGAGGCCATTCGCTCGTGTGCTAGGAAGCAATAGTAGATTCAAACCAAAACCGATTGGCTGAGAGGGATATGGCAGTTTCAAAAAACTTCGGAACGATTTGAATGGGAGAAATGATGATTGAAATGGTGGAAAATCAAGGGGCGTGCTGCGTGCTCCACAACGAGAGACGTGTCCAGGAACCCTAACCCTCCCTCCACGAGTCTCACACCCCCTTCAGCTTGAAGTTTACTTCCGCCATTTCGTACCCCCCCGGTACAAGTCAGAAGGAACTCGAAGACGGTCTCCGCAGGCTTATCGGGGACAGATATTCTCGCCGTCTCGTTAGCAAGCATGGCCGTGAGTTTCGTCTCCCCCTTCCTGCGGTACGACCACTCCAAGTCGCGGAAGATGGTCGCGTTGTCAGCCTCGGTGATGTTCACCATTCTCTCCACTACAGTCACTATGGGGAAATGCTTGGCGCCCGGTCCAGGGTAGTAAGCTTCCTTTCTGTAGATGCAGCTCCCATGCTGGACAGTCACATCCACAGCTTGGCCAGCCGCGAACGGCACCGTGACCATGCGCGTCCTCCATGGCTCGACCCACCATAGCACGGGTATGAGTCTCTACTCGCCTGGCGCCAACGCCTGTTGGACGTGCCAGGGATGGTCGCTCCACCAGTCTCCGCGTGTCGGCACGGGGTCGATCGTCTTTCCCGACGGGTAGGCAACCTCGCCGGACACCCAGACGCGCGAGAAGCTGTGAAACAGCGCTGCAATCTCGGGATCCCCCGAGAGTCGCTCTGCTGTGTCGTCGCCCTAGCCGGGCGCGGATGCGCCTATAGGGTACTGTTTCATCTACCCCGTGATGCGGTCAAGGCTCTAGCCCGTGTTGGATGCCTAGTGCCAGAACAGAGCGGCTGCAACGTGGTTGTTGCCGAGGCGATGGATCCCTTCGTAGAGCTCCGGGTAGCGATGAGGTCGAGGCCGGCGTTGATGGCGTCCTTGATCTCGGAAATGACCGTGTCCTTCCGAGGATCGCTCCCCCACGCCTCGTCGGTCTGGCGGAGGGTGACGGTCATGTAGGCGTCGCTCCGGTTGAAGCGAGTGTTCAGAGCGCTGGAGCACACGGTTTGACGTGGGACCACTTCGTACATCCCTCCGTATTCCCAGCGCGGACATGCATCGTCAGCCAGGACCGCCGCGCTGAAGAGCAAGAGGCATGAAACAATGGCGAGCGACGCCATGCGTGTGACCATTTGGTCCATTACCCACTCACCTTCACTGCTCCGGAGGATCGCAGAAGGCACCACGGAGCATGTCGTCAGAACAAAAAACCACCAAGATGGCGTGCACGGGATATGGCCAACCTCCCGAGAAGCCGCGGACAGAAAGCATGGTTGTGTCAAAAATGGCCCTGATGTCGGAGAAGGCAGCCCAGGGATGCCTTTCATGTTGTATCCTGCTCGCTGGCATCGAGAAATCGCTAGAGCCCGGCGACCCTAACAATGCCAGTGTTAAGATTGAGTTCAACTGGAATGGAGTGAAAGGGCTCCAGGTAACAATCTTTGGCATATACGGCCTCTACACTGGGCCTACCATAGCCTTTTACAGCTCCGAATGTTGCTCATAAATCGCCCACATGGGTTCTTGATTTAGTATCTTCTGACAGCAGCATAGACACCCCGTGGCTCAAGCAGGCCATACCCATCCTTCAGATTGGATTCCAACCCCCACTTACCACATCGTCAGACGAGAGTCTGGAGTGGGCGCTGGTCCAGATTCAGCGGTGCCAATCTTCCCACAAAGCATGCAACGCCTCTTCCGCTAGTACAACCTTACCCACGAGAGTTCTGGACGTCCAACTCAACACAAGAGACAACGTTTGTCTCTACGAGTCAAAGGGGCAAGAATCTCCCTACATATGCCTTAGCCACTGCTGGGGCCGTTGGCCATTCCTCTGCACGCTGTCCAGCAACCTCGAGTCACACAAGAACGGCATAGAATAGCATCATCTCCCACTAACTTTCCAGCACACCATCGAAGTCACACGGATACTGGGCATTAGGTACCTATGGATCGACAGCTTATGCATCATCCAGGACGACCATGAAGATTGGTGCCAAGAGGCTGCCAATATGGCGTCGGTTTACTAGAACAGAGTCTTGTTATCCAGCTGCCAAGTCCGACAACGCTTATGGGGGTATCTACGCCGAATTCCCCGCAAGATGCAAGACACATAGTGTGACGGTCCAGACAAAGGATAAATACAACGAAAGTGTACACGCCCGGATCTCCCTGAATCACACGCATCGGCCTCTTCGACATTGCTTGGATGATCGAGTGCCACTGCCCATTTTCACGCGGGGCCGGACATTTCAGGAGAGGTTCCTCCTCGTGTTCTGTACTTCGGACCCGAGGAACTCTCTTGGGAATTCTGTGAAGCATCTGCATGCCAATGCATCACAACGGAGGAGATACCGAGAGGGATTCAGCGAAACTCGGAGGCCAACCTGAAGTTGTATTATCACCAAACAACTTGGCGAACGTCAACGAAGGCAGAGCTGGCAGCCACGTGGAGACACATGGTCGAGGACTATACCAAACTCTCGTTGACGGATGAAATTGACATCCTCCCTGCAATGTCCGGGCTAGCAAAGCAGTTCCAGCAAACGGTCCAGTCGCAGTACCTGGCTGGTCTGGCGAAACGGTTTCCTGGGCGGTCTCATGTGGCATTTCGACGATGCTCTTCCAGCTTGTCCTAGCCTACCCGAGGAACGGTGTAGGAGATAGTTGACACGCCCTAAGATATGGCGCGCGCCCTCATAGTCCTAGGCGTCAGTCAAGACCCCGGTGTTATTCCTGCGCAACATCGACAAATTCTAACAAAGCTGCGAGCTTATAATCTTACTCCATCTATTTACTTTCTCTTTTAGGTTATAATATAAAAAATGAAGAATATTAAAGTTCTCTTCCCTTATACCTAGTTTCTATAGCTAATAATAAGAACTGCATAACTTTACGCTAATGTAGGTTATATAATTACTTACTTGAAAACTTGTTAGTATAACAGATTACATGTAATTGCTGTTAAGGTTTTTTCCAGCCCTTTCGCTTCCGGCCTGCAAAATCCCTTTTCCTTCCTTCTTTCTTAACGTAACTATTCACACAGGGCCGATTCTGCAACTGTGGTACGGTTGCTTCCACAGGAGAGGGCCGGCTTCCATTGCGCGTTGTAGGTTGGCTTCCAGAGGTTCGGCTTGCACTGCGGGTAGTGGACTGGATTCAACCGCAAAAACTGCGCGTAGCGCAGGCGCAAACCCTAGTTTTCATCACCCACCGGCTCGGGTCAGCTACGGACAGCATTGAGGGCCAGGAGAGGCCTGGCAGTTGGGTCGAAGAAGGGCTGGGTAGAAGGCAGTCAGCTTTATACCTGGCACACACCCTTCTGTGAAAGCACTCAGTTGCTAGAAAGGTATACTTGTGGTGGGGTGTCGAGAAGGCCTGAAGGGTGCTCTCAATGCATTGTGGTGTAGTGGGTTGTGTTTGTACCTGCGCTAACAGCCTGGTTATATGAGACGAATCTGTGCATACGAGATTTCCTTTTTCGTTCATAGTTCTGAGTTGGGGTGAGCTGTGGCTGATTTGCCCTGAGCTTTCCTAATTCTTCCCTGAGCTAGGGTGATCCCACACGCGGCCGCTGCCCCAGAGGCCCGTTTTCTGTCCCCTCGACTGAACTTGCCTTTCGAGGGAATGTAGCGGTGCATGTGTGCACTAATATTGATGGTGTAGATACAAGGTACGAGACCGAGACAGAACTGCAGTAAAAGTCGCTCAATTACGTTAATCCTAAGATGAAGGAGAAAGAAGAGAGCTACAGAGCCGCCGCGGAAGGACCAATATAGTGGGGCGTGGTGGCACTGCACCAGTGAATTATTACACTAGTGAATGCAGGTGTCAAGCCCATCGATAGCAATACTGTCAGATATGACAGCAATTACCATCTGTTAGAGTAATAAACGTTCCATGCTTTTTAATGCAGTGGTAATGCGCGACACCTTGTGCAGGTCGGCCAGTGGATCGGTTTCGAAGCGTATTTTTGTTAAGATTGTAGATCTTTGCTACGGCTCGGTTACTAAGCTTTGGATCCTGTTGGATCGCGTTGAGCGTTAGGTTTATCCTAGCTTTGTACGAAGTAGTTTCCATTGTTGGTTGTGGAGGAATTTGTTGTTTTGTACAGAGGGGGCGCGTCGCGTCGGAAAGTGGCCAACTCGCTTATCCGGCTAACTCGCTTATCACGCACGTTAAGCAGGCAAAATTTAAATTGAATAAGTTACGGAGGTTGATATCGTAAATCCTCGACTGCTGTCTCCGTCGCTACCAGTCCTATTTTCCCCTGATGTTAATAAAACGGACGAATCGGGGAGGTCGATGAGAGACTTGATATGAATGCCTTTGTAAGACCTGCAGCAACCTATGGCCATCTTTTCCCCTCCGACTTTGCGTGGCCGCCTGTGCAAGGGAGACGCGTCGCGCACGCCTGTGAATCAATCTGGTAGGACTCTCCTGATGCCGATACTTGGAATGGAATGATATGGCAGAAAATAGAAAAGTTGAGGGCGTCAGGGAGTCAGATTTTGCGTTTGCGTGAAGTTAAGAAGAAGCAGTGGCGCTCAAGCGCCATGCGAAGCTGCCGCCTTCATTGCAGGTGGGGCCTGATGGAACATGTCTTAAGTTTCCCTTGCGTTAGCTGAAAAAGTCCAGCTATCATTCAGTCGGCGAAGTATTATTGTATGCGAAAAGGCGATGTGATATCCTTTCCCCCCATCAAGGCCACCCGGGGCCTACATGACAGCCACGAATGACGCATGATTGAAAATTTTCATCATACCTACCTCAGGCAGGATATTAGGGTCATAATTTCCATGTGATAACACCAGAATGCGCAGTTATGTCTGCTAAGGTGTCCGTGCTTTGTGGGAATCAGTTGGGTTGGATATTGTGTTCTGTTGGATGGACTTCGGACAAGGTGCCACATAGTGTTCGTGTTGCGAGTCATTCGCGTGAATTAATTTGTTGAGTAAAGATTAAGTGACATGGATATATATCACGCGCTTTTGGAATCTAGTATCCGTGGACAGCGGCCAACTCGGATGAAAAACGGCTCGGAACGACTCACTTGCTGTTCTGGAAAGCTTGACAATTGAAGTGAATGCGATCACATGCGGCTGTGAATTACTTCCTGTAAACTAGCGATGAACATTCCTGCCTACCTATTTAAACCCATCCAGCTTCCTCCTTGACCAACAACAATCTTCCCCTTCAACCACAATCCGCAGAAACATCAACCACTATTGCATTCAAGATGAAATTCACTATGATCACTCTCATCCAAGCCATGGCTATCCCGATGGCCATGGCAAGCGCTATTTCGATGCCGAAAGCTCACGGCGGACAATTCAATATCGAGACCTCAGTCCACTCCAATGGCCTGGTCGCCCGCTAAGGCGCTCCTTGCGCGCTCCACGCCCACTACGATTCCGACTGGACCGAGGCTGGACTCCGACGCTGGAGAGTCAAGGCTACGGCCAAAGGCCCAGCCACCAAAGTTGGATGGGACACCGATACGAGGATGTTGATTGCTTGGTGCGATGCCCTGAACGGTAAGTAGATGTCTACGGATAAATTTCCCCGGTACCCTCCTAACCGGCACGCCCCGCTTTGTAGAAAGGTTCGGCAATTTGAAGACATCCGGCATTTCCAACCACCAATGCTGGGCGGTAGATGACCACACATACCTGTCCGATATCAGCACCTTCGACACCACCTATGGCAAGTCGCTCTACGTCGAGTTCCATCAAACCGCCGTGCATTTGTGGCGAGACTGGACGCAGAAGCAGTGTGACGTTGATTCCAAGTGGTAATCTTAATCATGGCTGGATAGGAGGGTGAAGCGAAGACAGGAAGATAAAACACACCCAAAAAAATAGGGGGATTCCGATTGGATGCCAGCTGGTTCTGCCATCTACTCCTTCATCGTGGCTTGGCATTCGCATTGGATCCGCAGGCGGGATCTAACATGGGCTGGAGGGCCTAAAGTAGATGAATTCTTGATAGACAATAAAAAAAATACAAACAAATGTTCTCGTAGTGAAATGTGCCTCTGGCCCAGTTTATCGTGGGCGTGGCCTATTGGGTTTCTCTTTCCAACGTCTAACCTACATCTAGCCCTGCTCCCCATTGTTTCGAGACAGGGTGCACCTTCCTCTCGGGCTAGGAATTATGGTGCAGAACGATGTTGCAACGGAGCTTGTGATCGTGATGATGAGTGTGGCGTTCTGTTTGAGGGTTGCTAACGCCTGCAGTCACGCATACGTTCTGCGCAGAAAATTTTAGTCATGTTCCAACAACACGCAGAGTATGGTGTGTATAAATAAGTTTTTGTCTGGGAATCAGAGCCCTGATTTTGACCAAATGATGCAGGACGCTGTCAATAACAAGAACGGGAGGCTGCTGAGGACCGATTCACAGTCTACCTTGGGTATTGAGGGATCCATGTGCGGTGCGATTATATTGTAATTATTTGGGACGAGAGAATCGAATGCGCACAGCCCAGACCTAATCAGCCGCCCACGAGGGGCTCCCAACGTTGCGTCAAGTTTTGTTGGGAGTCATGATGCTGAAATTGATCTGCTGGGTGAAGTTGAAGCTGGGATGATAACAATATAGTATGTCACGCGCTTCAACACCGTGACATTCGTGGACAATGGGGCTGACTCGGAGCGGCTCATCTGCTGACATGGAAGGGCTTGATAGTTGCAGTGACTGCGTTGAGTCGCGGGTATGACTTGGTGAGATCGCATGCCTACCTCTAATTGCCTACTTCAGGTATTTAAACCCCCCCAGATCCCCACATCTTCCTCGACAGACAATCATCTTCCACTTCAACCGCAGTCGACACCCTCCAACCTCAATCACTTCAGTGGCACCTTCAAGTCCCAAATACAACAACAACTCTTTCATACACCCTCACGACCAAGATGAAGTTCACCATCATCGCTATCCTTCAGGCCTTGGCTTTCTCGATTGCCATGGCCAGCGCTATCATCATGCCGGAAGCCCGTGGGCGGTCCGACATCGAGGCGGTCCGACATCGAGGCGGTCCGACATCGAGGCCGCGTCTTCCTCTGATGGCTTGGCAGTTCGCCAGGACGCACCATGCGCGCTCCACGCCCACTACACCGCCGAATGGACCGAGGGGGGCTATCGACGCTGGGAGGTCACAGCTACGGCCAAGGGCCCCGCACCCGGGGCTGGATTGGATAAGACTGGATGGAACACCGACGGGGAGATGCTGAAGGCGTGGTGCGATGCCCTGGCCCGTAAGTACATGCATACCGTCACGATGGAAATTATGCTTAGGGTCTTTTGAGCATTGACAAGTATTTGCTTGTGTGCAAAGAAGGGCATCCAGTTGACCCAAGGCGAATTCTGGAGGGAACGGGGCCCTCTCCAGACCTCAAATGTTGGGAGCGCTGGGACCTTGACGGCCACCCTTTCACCGCCCATATTTCCGTCCGTGACAACGAGCTTGGCAAGAAGGACTACATGGATTATCACCAAGAGGCCGTCAACCTGTGGCGAGACTGGTCCGGCAAGAAGTGTGATGTTGATTCGCGCTGGTAATGTGGAGGCTACGGGTCGAGAGGAAGAAGACAGGAAAACAAATACAGGGAAGAAAAAAGAAAAGGAGCAAAAAACATATCAAGGTGGGGGATTCTAGTCGGATAGGTATCGGCCGGTTCTGGTAATCGAGCTTGGTAGCGCTTGATCATGGGATCATGAGATCATCTTATATTAGAGTCTCAGGGAGAATCTAGTACGTGCCTGCATAGATGACTGAGGAGAACGGATTGGTCGTTGTCAAGGGGGTTTCACCAGAGTGAAGAATCACCGCAAGATGCTCAAGATTCGCTCGCTAGTAGCAGTAGAGTAGAATACACCTTGAATTCTGGCCTTCTCCATTCCCAGAGGCGGCCAAAGGCCGCCTCCTTATAGCCCTAGATACCACGGAGATGCCCAATTCTATGCTGAGAAACTGCTGGAAAACCGCTCATGAGTCGCTTATAAAGCGCTCATGATCAGGCCACCTCGGCCTTCGGTCTCGGTATTCGGCTTCCAGTGATACTGTGAAAGGCCCCTGACAGTCGTTTAGGGAAGGCAGGAGTGTTGTATCCCAATTTCACCAACACCAGCCCCCCAGGAGGCTTTGTATACCTCACTGTCTACGAGTACGTCTGGTTGACACTTCCGCGAGATACCTCTCGAGCTCGGCCTGTCTTGCACAATCCCCTTATCGGCCGTCAAGCTCGTTACGAGCACGGCATTCGAGTTTCCCAGGTCAAAGTAGCTTATCAACGGCTCCTCTGGCCAGCGCCGTATCTAGGACAGGTATGGCTCGTTCGGACTGCCGCTACGGAATTGGTTCAAAGTGTGGCCGATAATGAAGTGGTGGTCCTGATGATGCGCGCCAGCTTCTGGCGCCGCAATCGGGCGGGCTTACTTGTGGCCCGGGAAGGTGTCTGAGAGGGGAGACGAAATAAGGGTACCAGAATAGTCGGTATAACCAGCGCATCACGCCCGGCGCTATGCACGCGGCCAGCATTGCTACAAGCACGTCGAGTTGTATTAGGCTCCACGCATACCCGTATACCATATTATCCATGGTGAAAGGTTATCGCTGATCGTCTTTGGATTTGGTTTGGGGTGATTTGGGGAAATCAACGATTACAGGGTTGATTGAGAAAATGGAGCGACCGCTGCTTATAGTTAAACTTTTGAGACTGCTGAGTAATGATGTAGGTGTTGTTAGCGTAATGGTCCCACTGGGGGAAGTGATTAGGTACGCATGCGGCGAGTCAACGCCAATGTGGCAGCGGCACCTACAATAGGGGTTGTGATGCTACATTGCTCCTCTTGGCACAAGGCTGCATGTTGAATATCTGTCTGAATGGTAAGAGACTAGATGCAATGCCATATGACAATGACTCTCATTCTCTCTCTGAGAACGGCAATTTCATAATTTGCGAAGCGTGCGGGTGGGTGTCGTAAGTCGCATTATTGCGACCTGGACTCAAAGAAGGTTTAAGAAAGATAGAGTTGTTGGTAAGTGTTGTGTTAGGACGTGAGGTAATTGCTACCTGAGTTAGGGTACAACTAAATGCCTTTCGCTGACTCGTTTCACACCAAACCTCAACCAGTGGCGCTATACGTCTAGGAGGGGCCAACCTGAAACACTAGCCGATGTATTTCGGCAAGATTATAGTTGGGGCTACGGCTGGGGTTTGTGGGATGAGAACTGGTTGCTCCATACTAGATTGATCGCACCCATTGAGGAGGCCGACCCTTAGATCGTAACCGTGTTGAGTTCAGCGCTTCTGTTGTACCGCCCAACATAGACGTTCATCCAACGCTCAGACCCACCGGTTTTTCATCAACTTTGATTAGCCTAGATCAGCCCCGTCTCGGTTTCGGTCAGTGTCTACCAGCACAGCCTTGTTGTGGAGGGCAGTTCTAACCGAGGAGCCTAGAAGGGTTCAGGACTGGCATATTTGAATCCGCAGAGAGTCATTACCCAAAAGATCGAAGCGCCTGTGCGTGAAATTATTTTTGATCCAGTGATTGGACGCCCCTTGTAGCAAATGTCCTCCTTTCGGGTGTGTTGCACAGCAGCGGCCTTCTTGCCCAAACGCCACATGGCTTGAGGCAGCTGCTAAGTCTCGTGATTAGGGGTGTGCGTTTTTGGGTACAGTACCGTCCTCTCGCTCCCCCGCATCCTCGTCGGGAAAGGGAAAAGTGCTCGGTTCAACCCACCCGCCATTTCTGCTCACATTGTCCACCAACGCAACCAGCCCCGTTTCTTCTCCATCTTTTCATCCTTAGAGCACGAGCTTTGGCAAGAGCGATGGAGTCAACTGCCAGTATACTACGCGGCCAGTTCGCGGAAATACAGAGGGACACCGACTTCGGCGGCCCCAAGAGGCATTTTTTTTCCAGACTGGAAATGGAGGGGCTTCTGACTTTCGATTGCATAGCCGGCTGCCTCGCGGAACTCGACCGTTTAAAATTGACTGGCCGACACGATATTCGACGATACGCGTCCATAATCCGGCAGTCGAGCATGCTCGTCTTTGCCGCTCTCCTCCTTGACGGTCACGAAGAGTACATCATGGAGTTTCTGCTTCATCGCGACTCGGACGAGCGACTTCCCTATACCATCGATGGCTTGGAATACCTCCCACCGCTGGTCCGCTCGCACTTTTTACAGCGACAGCGACAGGTCAACCCGGTTCTACTAGGGGGGGACGAGATTCACAGGCAAATCGACGGTGATGCCATTATTCCCATCGTGTCTCAGACAAAGGCTGGCGCCGGCGGGTTTGGCACCGTGTGGAAGACAACCATCTACCCAACATGCCACTGTTTTGATCCCCAGGAGACTGCTCATGTGGGTAACATGTTCCTTTCCGTTTTTTTTTAGGCCTTCTGCGTTAACAGGAGAACAGGGTGGCGTGGTGGTGGTAGCCCGAAAGCAGCTAGAGGATGGCCTGACTGGGACAAACGAGCGCCTAGTCCTGCGACTGCTGCAAACTTTGAAACATCCCAACATTATCAAATTTCTCGGTTCTTATTCGTATTACGGCGCCTGCAACCTGCTTTTCCCATTTGCGCCCATGGACTTGGGAGAGTTTCTGCTTGCGGACACGCCGCCGCCTATGGAAATTCGGTCTATTTACGCTGCCATCCACGGGCTTGCCGACGCCCTCAGCCACATCCACAACTTCACCCTCAACGACGGCAGCGACAACAAGGGCATCGGTATGATTGGGTACCACCATGACTTACGTCCTGCCAACATTCTTGTTCATCGCGGGACGTTTGTGATTGCCGACTTTGGGCTGTCAAGGCTGAAGCCGAATGACACCGACTCCAAGACCAAGCTGCACGGCGGGCAAGATGATTACCTTGGCCCTGAGTCGTTCGATTACGAGAGCTGGACGAACGGGTCCGTTGGCCGACCGTCGGATGTTTGGGCCCTAGGGTGCATCCTCATCGAGCTGGCCACCTTTATCGAGGGACGCGGAGTAGCTACCTTTCGAAATCTGCGCGAGGCGACCCACGGCACAAGCATGCGCTCCACCAACTACGCATTTCATCTGAACCGAGGCATCCACCCAGAAGTTTTGAGATGGATCGACGGGCTGGCCAAAGAGCCCCGCGACCCGCAGCTGCGCGACCTTCTCCGGGTAGCTCGAGACATGCTGGATTCGAACCAGTTCCTCCGGCCCAAGGTGTCGGACATGGCGCCGAGGTTGGAGCTTATCGCTATCGAATCGGGTCTCGCAGCTGTAGAGAGATGGTTTGCCGACCACGCCTCCGGCTCCGAGCCCTCGAAATCGAGCCTAGACGCTTCTGTTCTTCTGGAGCACATAAGGATCGATGCCTGGCGCTCCACCTTCCTATCCCTCCACCAGGCCGTCAGGATGGAATGCGCCGCTGCTGTGTTTGCCGCCGTCACGCAGCTCGGCGAGCTGCTGGCGGGCCCGGACTCTTCGGCGGCGGCGGCGGTGGCTACCATTTTACCCCAGAGCGTACTAGTAGGGATCGACTTGCTCTGCGACGCAATCCCCAAAGACGCGCAGGAGCGTCTTTTGGATCTGTGGTCTCATAGGGTGTGCGACATTGACGACTTCCAGGTCCTGGAAGCCATCCGGCTCGCATCCAAGCCGGAGCGATATCGATTGGTGGGCGTCGCCGCCACGATGAAGCAAATGTCTGTCGCCATATCGAAATCGATCAAGATGGGAGGGCGGAGCCGCTGCATGGAGTCCAACATCGTCGAGCTGGATGCCCAAGCGCCGGCGCTGCCCTCCGGCCTCGTCCGAGACCGCTCCAAGACCATGGGATACCTAGCCACGGACGAAGGAGACACTGGGCAGAGGGTCCTGGTGGAGTGGAAAGTCTACGATGCGGAATGGAAAGACCACGCGAATGCTCAGCATCAGATTATGGACAACCTCGCCAACCTGCTGGACCCGGAAGTGACCCCTCGGCTCGGCGTCGCCGACTACCGCATCCCCAGCTGCCTCGGCTACTTTCACAATCCACGCCACTTCCGCTTTGGCTTTGTGTACGCCCTTCCGGAAAGCGTCAGCGACCAGAGCGCAGCTAAGGCGTACTCCCTCAACAATATCATCAGAATGGCTAGCGAGAGCGAAGCAGCCGGATCGCCCGTACCGATGCCCGACTTGGGTGATGTCTTCTTCGTAGCCAAGGATCTCGCCGCGTGCCTGCTCGCTGTCCACCAGGCCGGTTGGGTACACAAGAATCTCTCTTCTCATCACGTCATCATCTTTTCGCCCGACTTGGGTTCTGCCAGCCAGCGCATAGCGTCGGCCGTCTTGACGGGCTTCAACGACAGCAGGCCCGAGGTCTCGGGCTTTACCCTAGGCCCGGTGCAAGAATTTGCGCATTATCAGCACCCCGAATACCTTAGGGGCACGAGCTTTCGGCGACCGTTTGATTACTTTGGGCTAGGAATCCTGTTGCTGGAGCTGGGAGGGTGGGTTACCGTGGCCGAGCTCAGGTTGGACCACCCGGACCTGAAGACGCGGGAGGAGTTCACGCTAAAGCTGCTGAGCTCCTACGTGCCGCAGCTGGGCGGGAAGGTTGGCGCGCTGTACAGGGACGCTGTGCATTTCTGCTTGGATTCGGAGAATATGGCAATACGGGAGGGCTGGAGCCGCGGAGACGTCGAGGGCATGCACTCTTTATTTCAGGAGAAGGTGGTGGGGCCCTTGTCCCGATGTTTTGCTTAGAAAAGAAGACTGAGAAGAGTTTCGTTTTCCCCATTGTCAGGCACGCTCGGTCGGCCCGCTACTTGATAATAAGCCTCTCTTTTCCAGAGCGATGAAATACAACCTAGAACTAGTTCTCCAGAATTGCTTTGCGTACCGCCTGCAACGTGTTGCTCAGCTCCGCGACCATTCGATGCGGTGCTTCAGCCGCCACCGCAGTTTTCAAGGCGCCCTCGAGGAGGGATAAAGCCTCAGCGAGCTGACCCTGAAAGAACAGCACCGAGGCAAGGTCTCTCTTGGTCGCCAATAAGTTTTGAACGTTCTGCGACCATGCCGTTTCCGGGCTCCCTGACAGCTGCTCTGGGGCCGCCTGCCGAGCGCGCACCGCTAGGATCTCGCGCAGCAAGTGCTCCGCCTCGGAGTAGCGGCGCAGAGCGCTGAGCGTCGACGCAAGATTGGACTTGGTCGCCACCACGGAGGGGTGGTCCTCGCCGTAGATGCGCATCCTAATATCCAGCGCCCTTCGCTCGAGAGCCTCAGCCTCGGCCAACTGGCCCAGGCGAAACGAGACATCGGCGTGCTTGCCCAGAAACGTGGCACACTCGGCAGGTTGCTGGCGCTCATCAATACCCCCAAGCATCTCAACTTGATCAAAGAGGTTCTTGGCATCGCGGATGCGCCCTGACAGGCCGTAATGGTAGGCCAAGTCGGCCATCATGGCGATCCTGCCAGGGTTGAGCTCTCCTTGAATCTCTCCACGCCTCCGAATGTTGTCCAAGATGTCTTGCTCGAGGCTGACGTTATCTTTCAGACCTTCCACCTGGAGACGCCCTCGGAGGACGCTGGCCTCCTGGATGAGGCGGTCGGTAGGGTCGTAGGTGCCTTCGAGGAGGCGGGTAGCTTCGGTCGCGAGCTCCAGCGCCTCTTGGTGTCGCCCCTGCTTTGTCCGGAGTTGACGCATGGTGAACTTGATATACCCAGCCAACCGGGGATCCCCTCGGCACTGGCTGTCAATTCTCGTCAGGATCCTTTCCGCGTCAACGAGGTCGCCGATGAGGATGCGGATGCTCGCGAGAGTGTTCAAGATGACGAGGGTGTCGTGATGCATGTCGCCGCCCGCTGCCGAGGCCCATTGCACGGCCTCGCTGCACAGGTTGGCCGCACGCTCGAACTCGCCCAGTTCGCGGTGCACAACAGCCAGCTTCTGAGCAATCTTGATCGCAGCTCTCCCCGGTTGGCGGCGTACCTGATCGAGTATCCTTTCCAGACATTCCTGCGACTCCGTGTACCGGCGTTGCTGGTTCCAGAAATCGGTTAGCGATTCGGCCACCCGAACTGTCGCGTAATGCCCAGGACCGAACTGGTCTAGACAGGCCTGGTAGGCGCGCCCGAGGACTTGCTCAGCGGCCGTTTGCTGGCCTTCGGCAGAGAGAGCATCCCCCAGGGTGCGCACGCTGGCAATGTAACCGTCAACGTCAACTTGGAGAGGCTTGGGCCCCAGCGACTGGTTAAGAGCCTCGGCAATCATGCGTGCCTCGCTGTGGCAGCCCTGCCACAGCAGGTTCTGACCGAGGAGAGCTAGGGTGCTGATGCGAAAGCTCCTGCTGGTGTGCGGTCCCGAGTCTATTCCTTCGAGCAGCTTCCGGAGAAGAGCTTCTTCCTGCACCATTTGATGACTGGCGTGGTAGATGGCGGCCTGCACTTCGTACGCCTGCAGCCTGAGGTTGTCATGCGGACCCAGGTGCATCTTGTCGAGGACGGATTGGGCTTTTTTGGCCCTTTCCATGGCGTCCTCGTTGAGCCACATGTCTTTGTACACGAGCGCTTGGGCGAGGAGGATGACGACCTCTGTGATCCTGTCGCCTTCTAGGACGCCGCTCATGTTGATCTCGATCGACCGCACGTGCTCCACCGCTTCCTTGATGTGTCCGTCAGCCCTCAGGATGGTGACGAGGCTGAGCTGCGACCTGAAAGTCAAAGGGTGCTCCGGGCCAAAAACGCTGTTGCGGTTCGCGAGGACTTGACGCACGACAGCCGCCGCTTCCTGCAGAAGGCCTTCTGAGGCTAACGCGGATGCTTGGTGTTGCATAGCCACCAAAACGTCTGGGTGCACAGGCCCAAGCGCCGTCGTGAGGAGTGGGATATCCTGAATATGGATAGGTTTAGCCTTGAGCGGAAAACCTTGCTCGGTCCAGATGTCGGCCAGCTCGAGCCTTGCCATGGCGGACGATACGTGCTCGGCTCCGTACGCCTTCGAGGTAGCATCTACCACCATCTTCTGGGTTTCTTCCGCGTCTTCGTATCGACCTTGCTTTCGGAGCACCTGGGCCAGCTCTCGGTACAACCTGGTGTTGCATCGGTGGGCGCTCCCGAACACGGCCTCTCTAGCCTCGATCTCGTCGCGGAGGCACGTTTCCGCTTCGAATAGCTGACCCGATGCCTGGTATTCTTCTGCCCTATCTGCCGTTTGCAGCACCCTCATCCCAAGTTCGTTGAGAACGTGTTCTGGTACTCTGTTGGTGCCTTGGTATTCCCGGCCAATTTTGTCGACGAGGGCATCCGCGTCAGCTTGTGACATGCCAGCTGCTAGCAACCATTGGTCCATCCTTTTGTCGTCTCTGACGCCGCCGAAGCCGATCCAGTAACTGACAGCCACCGTGAGGGCGTGGTGTCGACGGCAATCCAGGCAAGGAGAGTGCTGAGCCTTGTGTTCGAGATCACGCAGGATTGTCTGCCGCACGATGTAATGGGTGTCATCCAGCTCGCCCAGATGCAACGGAAGCTACCGAGTTATCAGTTATCAGCGCGCAAGATTTGATTTTTTTGGACAGGGATGTCATCCTTTCCCCCACCGCGCTGGGTCCAGCTCACCTCGAACAGTGCATGCTCGTCGTGGCCTGCAGGCTCCATGGTAGCGGCCCGCGCCAGCGGCTTGACGACAGGAATATTGTCCGTGGTAAAGCTATCCTCCCCAGTTTTTTTCCGTCAGCGGATCCAGAATCCAGAAAAAGAGGCCGCGCGGATGCCACCGTACCCTACCGAGAGGTGATCGTTGGCGACCTGGAAGATGTCATCCCACGGTGCGGACCTTGAACCGTTCGCGGGCATAATCATGTGGCGGACAACGCTTTCTAGGAGCTGGATTTGAGCTCGGGGAAGGGCGGATTCCGAGACGGTCCGGAGAATGCGAGACGTTAGGGTGTCGGGTTCAAGGCTCGCCGATTTCAGCTCCTCGAGCCGAAGCATGGTTGTCTCCCAGGCCGCATCTGACTGGCCGTGCCGCAGGAAACAGACGCCTGCCCCGTCAAGGACCTCACGTGGCAGCAGAATGTGAAGCCACAGGAGGCCAAGAGAGAATAGGTCAGCCTGAGCAAGGTATTCGAAGCCGAGCTGGTGGGATGTCTCGCGGATCTCTGGCGCGTTCCAGGGCGGATTCAGCGTGGGGAGGCGACCTTGACCGCGGACGACGCAGGAACCAAAGTCGATCAGCTCGCAGTTGATCTGGTCGCCGCTTTGATCGACGACAAAATTGCTCGGTTTGATGTCGCCGTGCGAGACACCTGCGAGTCGGAACCCGGAACGTCAGAACACAGGTCAGGGGGGCTCCGCCCTCAGCGCCGATCTACCTACCGCACGCATGTAAAAGATATACGGCCTCGGCGACTTGGACGAACAGCTGCCATCGCATGGCCCCATCCGGTTGCCCCTCAGTTCGCGATAGCAGCAAATCCAAATTTCCCAGGTTGGCCCGCCGGGTCACCAGCAGCGGCCAGGCGTTGGGCCTCGTTCCAGTGCTGGCATCCACGGAGAAGGCGACGCCGAGAAGCTGGATGACGTGGTCATTTTCTCGGATCGGCTGATGGCCGAGGACTATCAGCTCGGTGGCGAGCGAGTTCCAATCTTGGTGGTAATGGTCGTCGCGCTCCTGCATCGAAGGCACCCCCTGCTTGAAAGCAAGGATGGTTTCGGCGTCGGCACCGGCCTGCCGGATGTCGCCAGACAGGCCACGGCCGAGAATGCCACGGCCAGCTTGATAGGACACGGGGAGGACGGGAAAGTCGTGCAGGCGCATCGCGTTGAAAACGTCGACGAGGCTGCAGGCATCCGAGAAAACTTGGGGCTTTGCGTCGCCGCCAGGACGCCGCCACGCTCGGCTAATCCTCCGTGTTGGCATCGGGGAGCGAGCTTAAGGCGTTTAGAAGGGAGTCACTTTGGATGGTTTTGTTTTGGGTAGTTCTCGACGGTCTGAGAAGGGGGTGCTGCGATTCTTGAGCCACGCCACGCCACGTCACGTCACGTCACGATGCCCGAAGTGAGGGGTTGACACAGCCCTTGCTGCTCGGGCCAATCCGCAGCCATGGTGATGCTAGTGGTGCGGGGGGCTCCGGGTTGCGGGCTCGCGCATGCGCGCGCTGAGGGATATATGATGAGGATGCCCACCCTTTGTTCAGCGTTTCTCTCCAACGTGGGTCTAGATAACCCTCTGACAAACTTTGACAAGGATACGCAATGCTCGGCCGACAAACACTTCCTGCAATATATGTTGACAAGGAGAAGCTGGCGAGATTCTGGCAGACGAACAGCGATTTTGCTGGGAAAGGCTGCCACATCGTGAGCGTGAGTCTTGGCCATGCCGAGTCAAATAACCGCGAATGACATCTAACACTGGATTTTACGCTTGTTGGCGGCAGTCCAGCCAAGACTCCGTCATAGTCGCAGTGCCCCGCGACATGACCACCGTAAGGCATTTATTTCTTGGGCTCTCCCGCAACAAAGATACTAATCTGCGTTTTCAGGCAGAAATACGCAGCGTTTACTACGACCAGCACATTCTCGACCAGATGGAGGCGAAGTCCATCGTGTACTTGTAGCGGGTCGCTGGGGATTTCGCTAATTGGCCAAACGAAGACAGCTGTCAAGGCGACTGTCAAGGCAGCTGCAATCATAAACGCCGCACGATTGGCCAAAAAACGGGCAGCTTCGGTTGTTGGGTGGCTGAGCAAGGAGGGTGCCAAAGCAAGTGGAGATGTTACCTAGAAAAAAAAACACAAAAACGCTCGTCTCGGTATTGCACCCTGCACCCCCCCAGATTCTCTTTCGTTGCGTCTGTAGTGCTGCATCCTCTTCTGTCTTTTTACCGCTGAGCTATTCGCATCATCTACCATCCCCATCCTCATGGCCAGGGGAGTATTTGATACTTGCATACTGCCCTCCGCTCTTACTCCCGACAATTGCGACGTGTTTATTCGGGCGTTGGAGGAGGCCAAGCCGGAAATCTTCAACTCGGGTAACACAAATATCCGGCTAGAGAGTTCTAGCGCAAGCGATAGCCGAGACCCTGGGGACAGGATTAGCGACGTCGTGACAGATGATGAAGAAGTCGGCCGCTTTGTCCAGGTAGGGAGGAGCCCTACAGGTCAGAGGACCACTAGCTCGTCTTCGACTAAACTAGCGGGATAGAAGCACCTTGGGTACCAGGGAGATACGTTCATGTCTGCCACCCTGACATCCACATGCCTGGTTGCCATGCATTTACGGATTGCTAATGCTCAGCGTCGCTGCAGATTCTTGTTTCAGAGCCACTCCTGGGCGCCATTCAACCTCTCCCGAACAGCCTTGAGACAAATTGTCACCGCGGTCGGCCCTCACCCCGAGTTTCTCAGGCTGTTCCGAGGGTTCGGCGAACCTCCTAGCGGATACCAAACCGACTTTTCCGGCGGTTACAGTTCCCACGCAGAGGGAGCGTGCGATGCGAGCTCCTCTGCTGAGCGCACGGGCGGCGAGGGAGAGCCGCAACATAGTACGTCAAGCGAGAAAACTATTATCGGCAACTTTCGACTAATTCGGTGCCAGGTTTTATGTATACGCTTCGTTACATGGCTGCGAATGGAAGAAGCCAATGCCCGTGGTCGGACAGGCGAATCGGTGTATATCACACGCGCAATGCATCAAAATCGGTATGGGTAATTTTGCAACCGACAGCCGCCGCCCTGGAGCTTCCGCAAGCAGTTTCCCGTAACTCTCACCAGCACGATCCGACGCTGTTCCACATCTTACTCTTCCGCTCAACTTTGCCAACCTGGACAGCGTACCTTACCTACTTGGAAGCACTTGTGAGAACAAACGTGAGCGCACGATGCTTCAGCCCCTCTTCTTTCCCTCCTCTCAAGCTAACGACTTCGCATGTTTTCGTAGAGTCGAAAGGCCCGCCTCCCCGAGCAAAATGTCGACATGGACCAGGCTTTCACGGGCTCGCAAGAGGCGCAATACTACTCCGACTTGCTGCACAACACAATACTAGAACTTAAATCTAACATGGAAATATTAATGGGATTGCAGCGCATGAAAGCGAATCAAGGCAGCGGCGGCGGCGGCAACACCTCTACCGACCACGGCCTCGACACATGCATATCACAATTCCGTGTGAATCTCAGCTGGGCAGACGACATGCTAGACCGCACAAAAGAAGTCTCTACTCTGGTAGCTGTCCTTCGCCCTTTGCTAGCTTGCGTATCTAACCAGAGATCATGACTAGATGGCGTTGCTTCACTATTCCCAACGAGCTCGAGGGCTAGCCGTCGACACATCCAACATGAATCACCTAGCCAATGCCACAAAAGCCGACCAAGATAGCATGCTAGTTTTAGCACGGGCTTCTAAGAAGGACTCGGAAACGATGAAGCTCATTGCTTTTGTTTCCGTTGTTTATTTGCCCTCCTCACTCATAACGGTGAGACTGCTAATTGCCTTTTTTTTTTTCCAAAAAAAAAAAAAAAGGAGGAAGGGATCATGTCCCGCTAACTCTAATGATATGTAGGCTCTTTTTAGCACCGGGTTCGTGACCATTAGCCTAACAGGTGGCACGACTCAGGCGTACGATCCAAGACGCGTGCTCACGCAAGCGGTTATATACGCCGTCTTGGCTGCTGCACTAACCCTCCTTACCGGCACCGTCGTCTATCTCATGAGGAGGCGGAGCGCCTTGATGGCCTAGCTAGTTACTCACAAGCTAACTATCTATTTATCACTCCATTGGTGGTCCTCCCGTCCGTGGCGACGGAACAACGGGGATTCAGTTCCCTGCGCATGACGTATGAAACTGCGCAATGCAGACTTCACCTTGTGAATATTGTCTCCCCAGACTGTACAGAAGACGATAGCAGTGAGTGTGGAACGTTTTGACTGAGGAACGAGGGGCTCAGGAGCAGCGGAAGTGCAGTTGCAAAGTGACTTGATTTTGGTAGAAAAGGGGAGTGCTTCGCACTCCCCAGTTATATACAAATGGAAGCTCCTTGTGTGTGGGGAGAGCACATGATCCAAGGCCCCTGCGCTCCAGCCAAGCCTGGAGCGGTAAAGCGCCTGCGCGCCTGAGCGCCAAGAACTGCCGCTGCAGTTCGACAGTGAGCGAGGGCGAGGTTCAGTATCTATCAAGATCTGGTAGCATGTGATTCCAGCAGCAGCACAATCGCCTCGTGGCCCTTTGCAGCAGCCCATGATGACGGCTTTTGGCCATCGATATCCTTCGCCTCGGTGTCGGCTCCTTTGCCAATCAGGAGACATACAACATTCTCGTGGCCATTGCCGGCGGCCCAAGATAACGGTGTCCGGCTAGAAGCCTTTCTCTTCAAATCAGCGCCTGTATCGATCAGGAGGCGTACTACGGCCTCGTGGCCGTTCTCGGCAGCCCACGACAGAGGTGTCCGGCCGTAGAAATCCTTGGCCTCGATATTAGCGCCGTTATCAATCAAGAACCGTACCGTTTCCTCGTAGCCACTCTTGGCAGCACATGATAGCGGTGTCCGGCCGTAGTAATCCTTGGCGTCGATGTTGGTGCCCTTGTCGATCAGCATCCGGACCAGAGCCTGGTGGTCGTTTTCGGCTGCCCACGACAGCAGAGACTGGCCGTACCCCTTATACTTTGCCTCAATATCAGCACCCTTGCCCCCGATGAGCAAATCGTCCAATATCTTCAACGCCGCCTCATCCCAGGACTTCCAAGAGCCGTGGCACGGATGAGTTTCACACGCCGCCATTTTCTCTTCTTTCGTCCCGTAAACACCAACGGCTTCTACAACAGCCCTTACCGCCTCTCCATATCTCCCCACGCTATCCAGCAACATTCCAAAATTCCACAACCTGGTTACTTTGTCCAGATGATGCAAGCATCGGCACCCCACCACCGGACACTCATGCAAGCCTCTGTTGCTTATAAATTTTACGTACTCTTCGGCTCCGCCCAACTCCCTTCGAGATTCATCCCAATCCCAAACGAGTAGCAGATCGGTTGGAAAAGCTGTTATCGAAGCTGACTGCTGTCGCGAACCGCCTGGAACCGCATTCATGATTATGGTTGAAAATCCGTCGCAGAGCCTAATGATAGAGGGCCGTGATGCACCTTGGAGAAGGCAGACAATATCACCTTCCTTGGCGGCGTTTGCTGAAGCTAGAAAAGTTGGACGAGAGCTCTTTTCGCCTTTCCCAGCGAATTCTTCTCGCGCGTATTTCCACGCAACATCCACGTGCTGCCTGCCGTGCCGGCTGACATGCTCTCCGACCGAGGACACTTCGCCCAGAACACGACCTTTGGCTTCAATCACGGCAGCCTCTGTGCCGTCCCACGTGCTGACCAACATCTGATCGGAAACGCAGAATAGTATAAGCTTTCGAAAGACGTCTCTCCATCGGGACTCGTAGTCGGGCTCCAGCCCTGCTGCATAAGGGTCGTCATTGCTCATGCCGAGCAGGGCGTATATCTTGTCGAGAGTGACGGTGGCTTTGTGCGTGTGGAACATGTCCACCAGCTCGCCTAAAGGGTGTATATCCAACGAGAATTTGTCTTGGCTAGTTCCGTCTTCTTGATACTGAGGCCGGAATGTTGCGTTCTTGATGAGCTGGAGGATCGGAGGTATAAGGCCTAGCAGATGCGGGCGTGTCTGGAGGGGCAAGTTCAATTCGTCTAGGCCCAAGCAGAACGCATACCCGTCAATTTCCGCGTGGCCGCTCTTTATCAAGACGTGTCGAGCCGCAGCTACCTCCTGAAGGACCTAGTTTGCTCGTGTTAATGCGTCTTAACTGAAAAAAAGAAAAAGAAAAAGAAAATAAAACATGGGAAAAAAAGAAAGCTGTATAGTCCTCACCCAGATGCGCTGGAACCATTCCCGCTCCAGCAGCTTAAGGATGTTCTGTCGGCTGACCTCTGGATCAACAGGCTGCTGCTGTTGACCGGACGGCATGAAGCTGAGTTGCTGATTTCTTGCATCGTCGGCCGCAGAATCAGAATCAGCATTCCGCTCTTGAGCCGCCCTGAGCACTGACCCAAGCGCAAGATCGCTATCGTCGGCTGAAATTCCAAGCCATACGATGACGCGACTTGCTTTAGCATAGATCTTGGCCATTGACTGAACCTGATGCCCTTTTTCTTTGTCATCTTCTTGGTTGATGCATAGGGCATCTATCCACAAGATCCTTTCCACGAACTCATCACGCAGATGTGAGAGCGCTTGGTAAAGATTGGCCCGGACGGATAGCTGGTGACCGTCCAGATAGATACACTGTAGGTTCTTGTCCGACCCCCATACGTAGGATAGAGCCTCGTAGGAATGGGCTCTTTTCGAATGCAATAGAGGGCAGGTGATGAGTTGGCATTCGATGCGAGAACTCGAGCCCGTATGCGGCAAAAGTCGGAGTAGGCGCACGCTGCCTTTCGGCAAAGGGATGTACTGGAACATGGCGCTGTGCGCAGTAGGCAGAAGTGAGTTGAATAGGAGGAACTATATTCTAGGGATAAAATAGTAAGTGGTCATGTAGATTCAGGAAGCAGCAATCACTAACAGTTGAGGGGTTCGGATAAGTGTGCGGTCAGGATTGATGCCCAACACTGTGCCGCAACAATGCATAGCCAATTCCTAATTGGCCGCCATTCCGGCATGAGACATGCTTATCAGCCGTAATAAGCTCGCCGCTTAGGCGGGCAAAGAGGCCACTATTTGGACCCTGTACGTGACGTAATACATACACCACGTCCTCCACTCGCGCTGCTTCGAAACGTAGGATCTAGCATCAGTAAATAATGTAGCATCATTGTTGCAGGACAGCGAACCTCAAGCCCGCCATCAGGGTCGCTATTCGTCAGATACCAGGGACTTACCGAACATACGTACATCTTTACAGTTTTTAGTTGAAATTCTCGATCTTTTCCAGCTATAAACCGAGGCCCTCTCTACTAATAGCGACGGATTACGCGAGTAGATATCACAGAGCTCTATCTATCACAGTTTTACCTAATTTACTAGAAGGTGGCTACTTGAGCATTACCTTAGACGCGACGAAAGAAGTGTCGACCTTTGCATCAGGAACGTCAACATCGCCCTAATAACATCCCCCTAACCCTCGCAGGTTCCTGCTTGTTGCCTGCTATCCGCTCTGGTCTGGCAGCGGCCGTTGATATGGGGCCTAATGCCAAGTAACTGCCCTAGGCTAGGTACGAATCGGAGGCCTAAATCTGCGTCAGCTACTATTCGCTATCCGATTTACCGTGGATATGTTTGTTAGGCTGTCATCGTCTGCACAGGCCACCTAACTTTTGCAGTACGGTTTATTTTGTCTGCCCCTTGGGAGGATGCCGAGAAGTTGGGGCGTAGGTGATGCTCGAATAACTAAATCTGGGGCCGACTATCTCGAAACGTTAGTGAGCTATGTGGAACCGGCTTTCAATGGAAAGCTCAAGGTCGACACTCGACTCGCTACAGCTACACCCACCGCATGAGAGGGACTATGTCCCAGCACAGCGACGTGGGTTCGCTGCAAAGCAAATCAGTAGGCTGGGATGTTTGGCCGCTGTCGATAACTTGATACAGTACTGTATTGTAGCTAGAATGCGTTCGGTGGCTTCCATTACTGTAATGAGAAATCAGCAGAGTTCTTTATAGATTTTGTCAGCACCAGGCAGGGTACATTATTATGCAGCTGGGGTTTGGGTGGGTTGCTGGATGGGTTGCTGGATGAGAGTTGGGGGGGGCTTTTGGGAGGACGATACGAGAACATTCGTTTGGGTCTGAGATTTCTCTTTTGGGAATGGGATATTTAAGGGCCTTTCTGACAGAGGACGTGAGTTTCATGGCAGGCAGAAATCCGTTCAACACCGCTTCTAGTGTTGCGAGGAGGAAAATGAAACCAGCTTGTTCGGGAGTACGCTTCTCCTTTTGCTGATCACTTACACGATGCCTCTGAGTGATTGTCAGGTGTCCACAGCATAGTGAGATACGAACATGGAAGATGTCGTTGTTGCGAAGAGCGGGTGTATTTTTGGCCTGCTGCCGATGAATGCCAGGGAAGGAGCACGGATAGGAAAAACAGACGGGGTTTGGGCCTTACACATTCATCGGAGGGTGCCCGTTTGCCAGACAATCAAAATCCCTGCCACGCCTCGAACAACGTCGACATCGTCAATCCACTGCCAGCGACTTCGCTCCCAATCCTCAACTGCGTCGCGCAGTCACCGTCGAGTCCGCCAACACTAATAGCTCCTATCGCTTCTCTCGCGAGAAAGCCGACGGTGCCAACGGTACCAGCGACTCAGAGCTCTTCTCACCGCGCCGCTGAAGAGAAACCGAACCTCGACACGCCCCACATGTGATGCGCCTTGGCAGCCACCCACGAGTATCCGTTAACATTGCCTAAGCACACAGGCTCCGTTGTTCACATTGCGACACGGTGCGAGACTGGAATAAGGATCGTCAAATTGGCGGCAGGACGCGGGCTGCCTGCCAGAAACTCCAAGACCCTCGCTGACAATGTTCAGGTAGGGATGCTGTCAGAATCTAGCACTCATGGCCAATTGTGGTGATTGTTGTGTATTGTTGTTGTTCTGTGGAAGAGAATCTCTGGCCTGCAGGGTCCCCTATTGCCAAGCCGGCTACATCCG